>Ga0115565_10002151_pt1 | contig 15440 bp, 11 predicted proteins | sample COGITO_mtgs_1105_FD_87199 | JGI IMG/M metagenome (GOLD analysis project Ga0115565, IMG submission 87199) | Pelagic marine microbial communities from North Sea - COGITO_mtgs_110530 | ecosystem: Environmental > Aquatic > Marine > Epipelagic | place: Germany:Helgoland, sampling site Kabeltonne... | reverse complement strand
ATTTAAATTTTAAAAGATCATTAATTTTTACTTTTTTATTATGTACTACTTCTTGCACAACATCCTTTAAATTTAGGGAAATTAATTCTAGACTTTTTGATAGTTTAGGGGAGTACCAACTAGTAGATATGGATGTTGTGCTAGTAGACGAAAAATAGTCATCACAAAAAAAAGTAGTGGGGGATTTTAAATTTGTTTTTAGTATGTAAGAGTTTGTTTTTTTATATGCAAAAAGTATTTTAGAATCATTGGGAATAGTTTTGTCGTTTTTTTGTTTCATATTAAAAAAACTTTTAAGCCCAAGATTTGTGTACTTATAATTTATTGATGTCCAGAAAGAATAATTATTTTTTTCAAAAATAGTTGTAACATCACTCCTAAAATTTAAAGAAAATTTAAAAATTTTAGATGATAAGATACTGTCTTTTAATAAAAACACTTTTTTATTTGATTTCATAACTGGGGGTTAGAATGAATTCTTTTAAATAACTTTTAGTCGAACTTTAATGTCGTATAAAGACTAATCTCGGAAAAAGTGTTTTTCGGTATGTAATCTGGAATATTCTGTTTTATTATTGCTAAGTTGATTAGCGTAACAGAATTTAATGGTAGCAGTTTCAGCCTTGTCTAAGTGACAATTTTTAATAGAGGTATTCATACTTGGGGGTTTTATTATGTGCTAAATGTATTGTTTTTTTTTTAAATAAAAAAATAAATAATAAAAAAAAACTCAAAATTTTTAAATAGCTGTTTTTTTAAAAAGATATAAACCTATAAAAGTTAAAAGTCCATTTACTATTAAAAGAGCAAAACCAAAATCAAAATTGAATAGATTTAAACACGCGTAATTTATAAAAAAGGTTATAAAAGGTGCTGCTATACAAATAAAAGGAACAGCTTTATCTTTTACTTGTAGTTTTGTAAACAAGCCAAAAGCATAAAGACCTAAAAGAGGACCATACGTATAATTTGCGAACGTAAATATTTTAGCAATTACACTTTCATCAGCAATAAAATATTTGAAGATTAAAATGGTACCTATTAATATAAAGGAGAAAAGAATGTGAATTTTCTTTCTAATTTTCTCTTGATTTTTCTCAGATTGTTTTTTGTCAATCTCTAAAATATCGATGCTAAAAGAAGTTGTTAGAGAAGTTAAAGCAGAATCTGCACTAGAATATGCAGCTGCAATTAAGCCTAGTAAAAAGAAAATAGCAGTTGCTAAACCTAAAGTGCCTTTTGTAGCTAGGATTGGGAAAAGCTCATCTTTATGGGCGTCAATTCCATTTTTTTGAGCATAATCTGTAAGTAAAACACCTAAAGCTAAAAAGAAAAAGTTTACGATTACCAATACAATTGTAAACCAAAACATATTTTTTTGAGCGTCTTTCAAGTTTCTACATGTTAGGTTTTTCTGCATCATATCTTGATCTAAACCAGTCATCACAATTGCAACAAAAGCGCCTGCTAAAAAGCGTTTCCAGAAATAATCGCCTGTTTTAACATCTTCGAAAAAGAAGGTTTTAGAAAGGTCGCTCTCTGCAACATAACTAAAAATATTGCTAATTTGTAACTCATCAGAAATTGTATAAATACAAACACCAACTGCAGTTAACATAAATAAAGTTTGTAGTGTGTCTGTCCAAACAATAGTTTTAATTCCCCCTTTAAAAGTGTATAACCAAATTAATAAAATTGTAATGGTTACAGTTACCCAAAAAGGAATTCCATATTCATCAAACAGTAATAATTGCAACACATTTGCTACTAAAAAAAGTCGAAAAGCTGCACCAATTGTTCTTGATAGTAAAAAGAAACTTGCACCAGTTTTGTAAGAATAATTTCCAAACCTGTCTTGTAAATAGGTGTAGATTGATGTTAAATTCAATCGATAATAAAGAGGAAGCAATACCAAACCAATTACTGCATACCCAACAATATAGCCTAAAACCATTTGCATGTAGCTCATGCTTTGTGCTTCTACCCAACCAGGAACCGAAATAAAAGTTACGCCAGAAAGTGAAGCGCCAATCATACCAAAAGCCACTAAATACCAAGGAGAGGAATTATCTGCCTTGAAAAAAGTTTTGTTGTTTGCAGATTTTCCTGTGATGTAAGAAATAAAAATCAATACAGAAAAATAACTTACAATTAGTAATATAATATGAATTGGTTGCATTTTTAATGTGCTTTTTGTAGGCTACGAATATAGGTATTTAAGAGGATAGAATATGGATTTTAGAAAATAGAAAAGAGAGCATAGAAAAGAGAAAAGAAAAACAAGAAAATTTTAGTAAAAAAATAAAGAGCTTAATGTTAGATTTTGTGAATGTTTTTTTGAAAAATAAGTTCTAAATTTTTACAGCATCTTTTCTCTAAAATCTTTTTTCTATTCTCTCTTATAAAGAGTAATTTTGCACAATGGATTTTTCATCAAAAATATTAGAAAACGCTGTTAATGAAGTTTCACGTTTGCCAGGAATTGGTAAAAGAACAGCTTTGCGTTTGGTTTTGCATTTATTAAAACAACCTTCAGAAAACACAAAGTTTTTGTCGGAAGCTTTGTTGCATTTACGAAATGATGTAAAAAACTGCGAAAAATGTCATAATATTTCTGATACACTTTTATGTAATATTTGTCAGAATCCTAAGAGAAATCCAGAAATTGTTTGTGTGGTGGAAGATATTAGAGATGTAATGGCAATTGAAAGTACGTCTCAATTTCAAGGATTGTATCACGTTTTAGGTGGAAAAATATCGCCAATTGAGGGAATTGGACCTCAAAATTTAAAAATAGATTCTTTAATTACCAAAGTAAAGAATGGAGAAATTAAAGAACTTATTTTTGCATTAAGTTCAACAATGGAAGGTGATACCACAAACTTCTACATTTACAAACAAATAGAAAAATTCGATATTACAACCTCTACAATTGCAAGAGGAATTGCTGTTGGTGACGAATTAGAATACGCAGATGAGGTTACTTTAGGAAGAAGTATTGTGAATAGAATTCCTTTTGAGCAGAGTATAAGAGGGTAAATTCTAACAATAATTAATTTGCTGTAAATAATTTATTGATGCTTTAAATTTTTGGAATTTTATTACTTATATGCGGATGTTGTGTGCAGTTATTTCTTTATTTCAAATGTTTGTATTATTTTCTTTATGTCGGTAATTGCTTTTTCGCTTCCAATTTCATAAGTTCCAAGAAAAAGATAATAACCTCCATTTTCGTCAAATAATATTACTTGGTACATTTCTTCATTCTCTTTGTCATTGTTTTTTGCAAAAAGTTCGAATCCTTTAAGTTTATCTATCTCAATTTCATTAATTCCTTTGCTCGGAATTACAGAATAATCTTCTGGATATTTTTTAAGTCTGGAAATACAAAACAATTTTTTATTATTAATCTCAACTTTTGCAAATGATTTGTCTGTCAACAATGTTGCTTTGTCTTCACTTTCAGTTGGTGTTTTCAAATCTCGATTAAACAACATTCCATTTCCAATAACTGCTTTAAATTTTAAAGAACCAGCTTTTTCGTTAAGAGAATAATTTAATGCTTCTCTTGGGTTGCTTTTTAATTCAGAGTTTACAACTGTCGATAAAACGCTTTCTTTTATTTTTTCTCCTAATTGTAAGGAATCTTTTAAATATACTCCATTTATTAGCGTGCTTGATTTTTCATTTCCATAAATCAGAATTTGTTTTGAAAAGACCATTCCGTTTGCTGATTGGTCTAATTCAATAAGTAGTCCATTGAGTTCAGCTACTTTTATTTCCGTTTTGGTTTTTAATTCCATTCCTTGTTTTTTCATCATTTCGGAATTAAACCCTTTAGAAACTTCTGAATATGGACCAGGAATTTCCATTGTCATAATCATTGCAGTTTGGTCATTAGGATTTTGAAAACCTTTAAAATTACTTGAAGATTCAAATGAGATTGGTGGAATCATAAAAATATTTGTCCCTTTAATTTGAATATGATTTTCAGTTTTTTCCTTTGGTAATTCTTGTCCGAATCCGATAAATGAGATTGATAGTAATAATGTTATAATTTTAATTCTTTTTATCATTGATTTTCGTTTTTTTTTAATTGCACACAACGTTGTTGTATAAGATTAGTTGCGTGTTTTAAGCATTAAAGTTAGCAAATAAATCACAGATAGAAAGTCCGCGAGGACTTTCGTAAGTAGGCTTTTACCAGCAATTAATTTTATACGGTGTTGGCAGTAGTTATTTCTATTGCTTTAACTCTTTCTGCTTTATTTAAAGACTTAAATTTTTCGTATAAGTTGATAACTTCATTAATGTCTTTATTTACTTCACCTTTTTTCACAACAGCTCCCCAATAAACAGGTTCAAATTTATATTTTATCCATAAGACTACTTCGCGCATATTTACATCATCTTTAGTTCTTTCATCCATTCCTGCCTCATCATCGTCCATAAGTTCGAATTCGCCTGTATCTCGAAGATATTCAAACCAAGTCAATGTTTTGGGGTTTATTTTTGCTAATTCCTCAATTGAAGATTTAAACTTTTTAATTAGAAATAAACTTAAAACACGATTTATAAACTTAGAACCTTCTATTATTCTATCAGTAGTATCAATTTCTTTATCAGCTTCAGTTGGGTTAATTTTTTTATAAATACTTTCAACAATTTCCTCTGTCTTGCGATTTATTAATGTTAAATTATCCAGAGTTTTGCTAACAATTCTGTCGTCTTTGTATCTGATTCTTTTTGTTAAAAAATCAAACATTAACCCAGCCCATTGCTTCCCAAGATTATCTTTAATCTCTTTTGCATACTCAAAAGGAAAAAAACCGTTGTTGACTTCTCCTAATCTCACTCTATCTATAAATTGAAAAATATTGATAGCATAGTCTTGTTTTTCAATCGAAGGAAAGTTTATCCTTTTTATTAAGTCTTCATCGTGTTTATTATTTTGGTAAAGTCTGTGGTCTTCAAAAACTTCTCTTTTTATAAAAGTCAAAACAGGTATATTTTTTAATCGTGCAGCTTCTATTCAGCATTTGTTATTGATTTAGATTTATCATATTTGTACTTTCCTCCAAATCTTCCGCCAATAATTAATATAAATAATTGACAATTTTCAATCTCATGAATACAACTTTCATGAGTATGTAAATCGGGATGATAAAATACATCTCCTCTTTCACTTAATACTGGTTCATAGTAGTACGACTTTATGAATTCAAATAATGTATCTCTTATTTGGAATAAGTCATAACAAGTAGAACTTATAAATACTTTAGGTATTGCCATAGTTTTTTTCTAATTACTGCCAACTCGTAATATAAAAACTTTTATTACGCATATCCCGTAAATAAAACAGGATATGATACTTTTTATGTAACTATTCTCCTTTAAGGTTAATTAATTTAATATTTCAAATTTAAACATTTTTTTAAAACTAAACTATAATCGTTAAAATTGGTTTTAATGCTTTTTTTTGATAACGATTTATTTACGCTTGCAGGAAATAAATATGACAAACCAGTTTTCTATTTCCAAGAGGAATTGCTGTTGGAGATGAATTAGAATATGCAGATGAGGTTACTTTAGTAAGAAGTATTATAAATAGAATACCTTTTGAGCAAAGTATTAGAGGTTAATTTTTAATCTGGTTATAGCAACTGTAACATCTTCGTTATTTAATCCTTTTATGGTTAATGTTTCTGTAAAAGTATTATTGTCATTAGAAAAAATGATTTTAACTTCAAAATCATCAATTTTATAAACTGAATTTCCTGAATTTTCCCATTCAAAAAACTTCTCAGAATTTACACATTCATTTTGTAGGTTTATGTAGCTGTAATTATCTTTAATCTTTCCATCATAAAAAAATGTCATAGAGTTGTCTTTATCACAATCGTTAGTTGAGTGAATTTCTTTGCCATCAACCTTTGAAGACGTGATTTTCCATGTCCCAACAATTGGGTCTAAATCAGAATCATCATCTGAATTACAGGAAAGCAAAAAAGCACCAATTATACATGGAAGATATATCTTTTTCATCGCTTTTTTATTAAAGTAAAAGCTACAAATATAAATATCCTATTTAAACTCTAATCGTCAAAATTGGTTTTAAGGCTTTTTTTGATAAAGATTTGGTAACACTTGCAGAAAATAAATGCGATAAACCTGTTCTACCACTTGTACTCAAGGCAATTAAATCTGCATCAATATTATTGGCAAAATTTAAAATCCCTTTTTCAATTAAAGCGTCATTATATATATTGATGGAATATTTGGGTAAATCAAAACCTTCAATAAAAGTTTCAATTTTTTCTGTGGCTTCTTGCGTGCTTTCAAATTTTGATGGCGTATTTACTTTTAGTAAATGTATTTTACTGTTAAAATGATTTGCAAACTCTAAAAATTTTCTAAAGACTTCTTTTTTGTTTTCGTTTTTAAAACTAGAGGCAAATATTAAATTTTTCATTCTAAATTTTTCATTGTCTTTTTTTACAACAATTACGGGTACTTGCGCTGTTCTTACTACTTTTTCTGTGTTCGATCCAATAATTATCTCCTCAAATTCTGACTGCCCTTTATAACCCATTACAATTAAATCAGCAATTATTTTATCAGCATATTTTAAAATACCTTCATAAGGCGTTTGTAGTTTTATGGCATAATGTACTTGCGTGTTTTTGCTAAAAAAACTATTTTTAAATTCTAAAATTCGTTCTCTTATTTTTCTAAGGTACAACATGCTTTCAGGAATGCTAAAGCTGCTTGCAGGCCCCATATCTACAACACCTGTTGGTAATTCTATAATGTGTAATAGGTAAACAGTGCTGTTTGATTTCTTGGCAATTCTTGCTGCCATTTTAGAGGCGAATTCAGATTTTTTTGAAAAATCGATAGGAACTAAAATATTTTTCATGGTGGTAGAATTTTCAGGTTAAAATTGATGTATTTAAAGTTACAAAAAAAAATGAATATAATTACGTTTGATAAATAGCAAAGTATTCGTATATTTGCACCGAATTTAGCAGTAATTTGATAAATGAGGGGACTTAAAGTCCCCTCTTTTTATACTCAGAAGCAATGTTTTTTGAGAAAATTATAAGATTTTAGCATGAATCAAACCAAGGTAAAGGATTTAGTAGACGAGGCTTTAGCGCTTAATGAAACACTGTTTTTGATAGATTTATCTATATCAGCTAATAACAAAATTCAAATAACTGTAGATGGAGATAATGGAGTTCCATTAAGTGAGTGTATTAGAATCAGCAGAAATGTTGAAAATAGTTTAGATCGAGAAGAAGAAGACTTTTCTTTAGAAGTTACCACTCCAGATATTTCTCATCCGCTAAAAGAAAAAAGGCAGTATATTAAAAATATCAACAGAATATTAAAAGTAAAAACTGCAGAAGAAGAAATAGAAGGTGCTTTAGTAGAAGCAGATAAAGATAAAATTGTTTTAAACTGGAAAGCTAGAGAACCAAAACCAGTAGGTAAAGGAAAAGTTACTGTTATAAAAACAGCAACTATAGACTATAAAGATATTAAAGAGGCAAAAGTGAAGATTGTATTTTAAGTAAAGATGTAATGGAAAATATAGCGTTAATTGATTCGTTTTCAGAATTTAAAGATAATAAAAGTATAGACAGAGTAACACTAATGTCTATTTTAGAAGAAGTATTTAGAGCTGCTTTAAAACGTAAGTTTGGTTCAGATGATAATTTTGATATCATTATAAACCCAGATAAAGGAGATTTAGAAATTTGGAGAAATAGAGTTGTGGTTGCAGATGGATTTTCTGAAGATGATAACGAAGAAATTGAATTAGCGGAAGCAAGAAAAATTGAACCCGATTTTGAAATTGGGGAAGATGTTTCTGAAGAAGTTAAGTTGATTGATTTAGGTAGAAGAGCAATTTTAGCATTACGTCAAAACTTAATATCTAAAATATACGAACACGATAGTACAAATATCTTTAAACAATTTAAAGATTTAGAAGGCGAATTATATACAGCAGAAGTACATCATATTCGTCACAATGCAATTATTTTGTTAGATGATGATGGAAACGAAATTGTATTGCCAAAAAGCGAACAAATTCGTTCAGATTTCTTTAGAAAAGGAGATTCTGTGAGAGGTGTTATTAAGACAGTAGAATTAAGAGGAAACAAACCAGCAATAATTTTATCGAGAACTGCACCAGCATTTTTAAATAAATTATTTGAACAAGAAATTCCAGAAGTTTTCGACGGTTTAATTACAGTTGAGGGTGTTGCAAGAATTCCTGGTGAAAAAGCAAAAGTAGCCGTAGATTCTTATGATGATAGAATAGATCCTGTTGGAGCTTGTGTTGGTGTTAAAGGTTCAAGAATTCATGGAATTGTTCGTGAATTGGGTAACGAAAATATTGATGTTATCAATTATACCAAAAACGAACAATTATTTATTTCAAGAGCTCTGAGTCCTGCAAAGGTTACTTCAATGGAAATTGAAATGTATGAGGAAGAAAGAAATGGTAAAAAAGGACGAGTTAGTGTTCTGTTAAGACCAGAAGAAGTATCAAAAGCAATTGGTAGAGGTGGAGTTAACATACGTTTAGCAAGTGAGTTAACTGGTTACGAAATTGATGTTAAGAGAGAAGGTTTAGAAGAAGAAGATGTAGAATTAACAGAATTTACTGATGAAATTGAAGACTGGGTAATTACAGAATTTAAGAAAATAGGATTAGATACTGCAAGAAGTGTATTAGAAACAAGTGTTGCAGAATTAGTAAAAAGAACTGATTTAGAAGAAGAAACAATCATGGATGTTCAAAGAATTCTTAAAGAAGAATTTGAATAATATTTATGGTTTGCATTAAAGAAGTAACGTAAAAATTTATATTTTTACAATTATAAAGTTAAAAAGAATATATGTCTGTAGGCAAAACAATGAGGCTTAATAAAGTTTTAAGAGAGTTAAACATTTCTCTTGATAGAGCAGTAGAATATTTAGCAAAGAATGGTCATGAAATAGAAGCAAGACCAACTACTAAAATTTCCGGTGATATCTATCAAGTTTTACAAGATGGCTTTGAAACAGATGCAAATAAAAAAGCTGCATCTAAAGAAGTTGGCGAAGAAAAACGTAAAGAGAAAGAGGCGATTCGTTTAGAAATAGAAGCTAAATTAGAAAAGAAAAGAACGGAAGAAGCTAAAAAAGAAGAAGTTCTTAAAGCCAAAGCAGATAAATTAGAGTTTAAAACTGTTGGTAAAATTGATATTGATAAGGTTGGTAAAAAACCTGTTGAGATTAAAGAAGAGCCAAAGAAAGAGGAAGTAAAAGAAACTCCGAAAGAAGTTGCTGTTACTGAACCTAAAGTTGAAGAAACTAAAGTAGAAACTCCGAAAGTTCCAGAACCAAAAGTTGTTGAAGCAAAGGAAGAAATTCCTGCTGAAAAACAACCAGTTTCAGAGAAACCAGTTGTTGAAGCTCCAAAAGTTAAAAAACCTGTTTCGGAAATTGAAAAAGTAGTATCTAAAGTAGGTTCTAAACCAGAATTTAAAAAAGATGCTAAAAAAGAAGAAACAAAAACTGAAGAAGTAACCGCAGAAAATGCAGAAGCTATCAAAACTCAGTATAAAAAATTAGATGGACCAAACTTTACAGGTAAAAAAATTGATTTAAAGCAATTTGAAAGACCTAAAAAGAAAAAGCCAGAAGCTGTTAAAAAAACATCTAGTACAGATGCTAAAAAGAAACGTAAGCGTATAAGCAAACCTGGTGGAGGTGGTGTTGGTAGACCAACAGGAAATAGACCTCCAGGAAATAGCGCTGCTAGACCAAGAGGAACAGGACCAAGAGGAAGAGCAAACAGCAGAACTCCAATTAAAAAAGAGGAACCTACAGAAGCAGATATCCAAAAACAAGTAAGAGAAACTCTTGAAAAACTTCAAGGGAAATCTTCCAGAGGAAAAGGTGCTAAATATCGTAGAAACAAAAGAGATGCTAGAAGAGAGCAATCTGACGCAGAACAAGAAGCACAAGCATTAGACAACAAAATCTTAAAAGTAACAGAATTTGTTACTGTAAGTGAAGTTGCTACAATGATGGATGTTCCTGTAACAAATATTATTTCTGCATGTATGTCTTTAGGAATGATGGTTACAATGAATCAACGTTTAGATGCTGAAACATTAGTAATTGTTGCTGAAGAATTTAACCACAAAGTAGAATTTGTTGGAGCAGAAGTAGAAGAATCAATTGAAGAGGTAATAGACAAACCAGAAGATTTAATAACACGTGCTCCGATTATTACAGTAATGGGTCACGTAGATCATGGTAAAACTTCTTTATTAGATTATATTAGAAAAGCAAATGTAATTGAAGGCGAAAGTGGAGGAATTACGCAACATATTGGTGCTTATTCTGTAAATGTTGGCGATCAAAAAATTGCATTTTTAGATACACCTGGTCACGAAGCCTTTACAGCAATGCGTGCTAGAGGTGCTCAAGTAACGGATTTAGTAATTATTGTAGCTGCAGCAGATGATGATGTAATGCCGCAAACAAAGGAAGCTATTTCGCATGCGCAAGCAGCAGGAGTGCCTATCATTTTTGCAATAAACAAGATTGATAAGCCAAATGCGAATCCAGATAATGTAAAAACACAGTTATCTCAAATGAATTTGTTGATAGAAGAATGGGGAGGAAATATCCAATCTCAAGATATATCAGCAAAAGTAGGAACAGGTATTCCAGAATTATTAGAGAAAGTTTTATTAGAAGCTGAAATTTTAGAATTAAAAGCAAATCCTAATAAAAATGCTGTTGGTGCAGTTGTAGAAGCACAATTAGATAAAGGTAGAGGGTATTTAACCACTATTTTAGTACAAGCAGGTACTTTGAAAATTGGAGATTATTTATTAGCAGGTAAACATAGTGGTAAAGTAAAAGCTATGTTTGATGATAAAGGGAATAATTTACAATCAGCAGGTCCATCAACTCCAGTATCTATTTTAGGTTTGGATGGTGCTCCACAAGCTGGTGATAAATTTAATGTTTTTGATGATGAAAGAGAAGCAAAACAAATCGCTTCTAAACGTTCTCAATTACAAAGAGAGCAATCTGTAAGAACACAAAAAACTTTAACGCTTGCAGAAATTGGAAGACGTATTGCACTTGGAGATTTCAAAGAATTAAACATAATTTTAAAAGGAGATGTAGATGGTTCTGTAGAAGCATTAACAGATTCTTTCCAAAAATTATCTACCGAAGAAATTCAAGTAAATATTTTGCATAAAGGAGTTGGAGCCATTACAGAAAGTGATGTTTTATTAGCAACAGCCTCAGATGCAATTATTGTAGGTTTTAACGTAAGACCTCAAGGAAATGCAAGAGTAATAGCAGACAAAGAAGAAGTTGATATTAGAACTTATTCTATTATTTACGACGCAATTAATGACTTGAAAGATGCCATGGAAGGAATGTTATCTCCTGAAATGAAAGAAGAAGTTACTGGTAATGTTGAAATTAGAGAAGTTTATAAAATTTCTAAAGTTGGTAACATTGCAGGTTGTATGGTAATGTCAGGTAAAATCTATAGAGATTCTAAAATTAGAATTATTAGAGATGGTATAGTTGTTCATGATGGAGTTTTATCATCTTTAAAACGTTTTAAAGACGATGTAAAAGAAGTTGCAAAAGGGTACGATTGTGGACTTCAATTAAAAAACTACAATGATATTGAACAAGGAGATGTTATTGAAGCATACAAAGAAGTAGCAGTTAAAAAGAAGTTAAAATAAAACTTTTTTAAATTATATAATAAATACCAAAGCTAATTTTAGTTTTGGTATTTTTTTTAATCTCTAATCAAACTAAAGTTCCCAGATTTTCTGATTAAATTATTATCTTTATCAACAATATCGGCTTTAAACCAATAATTATTGGCAATTAAGTTTTCACTATTATAAGTTCCATCCCAACCTAATGAGGTAAGATTGGTAATTCTGTGGATTAGTTTTCCAAACCGATCAAAAATTCTTACATCTATAGATTTAAAAGAGGTTTCGTCTAAACCGTTTATGTTCCAATAATCGTTTTTTCCATCATTATTTGGTGTGAAGAATTTTTTAAATCCAATAACAGAAACTTCCGTAAAAATAGCTTCTTCACAATTATTAATATCTCTTACGTAAATTGTTCTTAAACCAGCTTCAACATTATTAAAAGTAAAAAAAGTAGAATTACCAGAGAAGTTTATATTATCTAAAGAAAATTCGTACGTACTATTTCCTTCTATAGTTACAGCTACTATATTATTTGTTTCATCTTCTGTATTTACATCAATAGTAATAAAAGAAGGTTTTACAGGATTTTCTACAACAAAAGTTTTTGAATTAGAACAAAGTAATCCGTTTTCAGATTTAAAAACGGTTAATGAAAATTCTCCAATTGTATTCAAAGTAAAATTTTCAGAAATGCTGATTATATTGCCTTCGCTATCTCTCCATTCATAACGATTATTAGAGGCATCAGCATTAATAATTACTGGAGGTTTAAGACTTGGATTTATACATATTTCATAAGTATCTTCAATATTTATATTTACATCAGCATTTACAATCACATTAAAAGATTGGATTCCTCCACAAGAAAAATCAGCTTCTTGTGCTTTTACAAAAATGGTAGCAGTTTTAGATGAAAAAACGCCTATTAACTCGTTTGTGTTTGTTTGAGCATCTAAAGCAGTAGGATAAAATTTTAAAGTTGTTGTGTTAGAGATGCCTAACTGATTTTTTATAGAAGTAGCGAGTTCTCTTCCATTAAAATTACCAGTTTGATTACCAGATATTCCATCAGAATTTTCGCAAGTGTAAAATTCTGTAATACTGCCTAAATTTACAAAATTAGTTTTTACTTTAAATGATGTTACTTCAGAGCAACCATTTTCATTTACAGCTCTTACAAATATTTCTTCATTTGGAATTGTATTTGTGTAATTTTCTGGATTATTAATTGGATTTTGATTATTACTAGCATCATCGAAGTTCTTATAAAATGTAAGCACTTCATTTAAGTTAGGATTTGTTATTTGATTCGTAATAGAAAAAAGATTAAATATCGAAATTCCATCAGAATCATCATCACATTCTACTAACTCTTTATTTGGTAAAAGTACTGGAATTGCAAATGCTGTTACATTTTTAAAAATATTTCTACTTTTATTATTTATAGTAACTAAAGCTGAAACTAAATAATTTCCAGATGTAGTATAAGTATGATTTGGAGCTATTTCAGAAGAAGTATTGCCATCCCCAAAATCCCACAAAATATTTGTTATTGGAGCATAAGTATCAATAGTAAAATTGAACGGCTCAAAAACGCATTGGTTTTCTGTAATAATTCTATTTCTAAAGTAAGATTGAATAAAATTAGGCAATCCTTTTGTTGAAGCGCCCATTTGCAAATCAACTGAAAGATTTTCGAAATTTATAGCTGTCCCTATTTCTTCTGGATTATTTATTACGCCAATTTTGTTTACAACTACATTATCCTCATATAAGCCAGCATAAATTTTGCCATTACTTGCCAACTGCAAAGAGCCAAGATTGTGTTGTTGGATGTTTCCAACTAACAATAAGCCAGAAAAAAGAGGGTCGTTAGGAAAGGGATTTGTATTTAAAAAATATTGAAATAATAAAGGACTTGATGAAATAAATAGCATTTCAGAATCAGCAGAAAATGCTAAACCATAAGGAGTACAACAACCAAAAGGAACACTACTTTTTATTTCTTTTTTAAAATTTATTTCGCCTGTATCATTATTAAAATCATAGAGTAAAATCCTTTCGTTATTATTATCATTATCAGCTATAGCAATATATTTGCCATCTGGAGAAACTTTCATAGCACCAGCTTTAGATACTGTTTCTAAATGATTAGTAACTAAAGGAGTGTTTAAACCATTTTCATCAATTTTAAAAACTGAAAATGTGTTTGTTGGTGTACCTGCTATTCTAGAAATAGGTCCAAAAATAATAACCCAAATAGATTTACCATCTATATGATGGACAGCAGTTATTCTTTCTGATGCAGATTCTCTAATAGATTGAGTTTTAGATAAAACTTTGCCTAAAGGATGTCTACTTGAAATTTCTATTTCAGATAAAAAAATTCCTTCATTCAATATGGGATTTATGGAAGGTGTAGTTTTGGTACTAAAAATGTAGAAAATTTCATCAGATCCTGGTTTTGGAATAATAATAGAAGTTTGTGTGTTTTCGATAGTTGTAGCCAAACCATCTCCATTTTCCATTATTTCATGATTTTTATTAAAAACGGTTCTTCCATTCGTATAAAAAAGTAAATTTCCATTGCTGTCTGATATTGACGAACAACCTGCTGGTGTATTTAATTCGCCATCATTTAATATTTCAGTTCTAGGATTTTTAAAATTAATACCAGCTTTGTTTCCAAAATACCAGTTATCAGCTTCTCTTTGAGCACTAATATTTATACAAATAAGTAAAAAAAGTAAAGTACTGCGTATTTTCATAAAGTTCTATTATTTCCTCAACAACGAAAAGTTTCCTTTTTTGTTGATGGTTGGTTTTGTGGTATCAGCAGGAATTAAAGTGATGTTAAACCAATAATCGTCAGAAGGTAACAGTTTACCTTGATACATTCCATTCCAGCCTTGGCTGTCTATTGGTTCTTGAGCCACTAATTTTCCATATCGATTAAAGATGTTGATGCTCGCATTTGGATAAAAATCTTTATTAGCTCCTTTTACAACCCAAGTATCGTTTTTTCCATCACCATTTGGCGTAAAGAATTTAGGAAACTGAATTACAGAAACCAATAACGTTTCATCTGGACTACAACCATTGTCATCTCTTACTATTATTTGATACACACCACCTTCTAAATTTTCAAAAAGAGGTTCTTCTTGAAAACCGATCATTGGGATTCTTGAATCATCATCTGTATTTACAATAGCAAATCGATAATCTCCAATTCCTAAATTATTCGTAATGGTATCAATAGCAATTGATAAATTAGCTTCGCTTCCAATATTATTTCCTTCATCAATAATAGTAATAAAACTGCGCTCTAAAACTGCTGGATTGGATTCGTTGATGACAATATTTTCCACTCTTTCACACAATGTGCCATCTGTGGTAGTTGCAGTAACTGTATAAGTTCCTCCAGAAGTGATGTTGATGTTGTCTCTAGAAATTGGGTTTAAAACAGTTCCATTTTCATCCTGCCAAATGTAGGTGTAGACATCTCTTGCATTTTCTACAGCAATGTTTAAAGGCAAATCATTTAAACATAAAATTTGAGGAGTTGTTACTGTAAAATCGGGTAATGAGTTGATGATGACCTCAAAAGTGGCATCATCATTAACACAGAACGTATTTTTATTTTCAATACGTACAAAAATAGTTTCTGTT
>Ga0115565_10002149_pt1 | contig 15443 bp, 10 predicted proteins | sample COGITO_mtgs_1105_FD_87199 | JGI IMG/M metagenome (GOLD analysis project Ga0115565, IMG submission 87199) | Pelagic marine microbial communities from North Sea - COGITO_mtgs_110530 | ecosystem: Environmental > Aquatic > Marine > Epipelagic | place: Germany:Helgoland, sampling site Kabeltonne... | reverse complement strand
GTAGACCGATGTTTTAAAGCAGGAGCTATGGATTTTGATGATTTATTATTGCGGACTAACGAGTTGCTAACACGTTTCCCAGAGGTGCTCATGAAGTACCAAAATAGGTTTCGGTATATTCTAGTAGATGAGTACCAAGATACCAACCACTCTCAATACTTAATTGTAAAAGCATTAGCAGACCGTTTTCAGAATATATGTGTAGTGGGCGATGATGCCCAGAGTATTTATTCCTTTAGAGGAGCAAATATTAGCAATATTTTAAATTTTCAGCGCGATTATGATAATGTAGGAATGTACCGTTTAGAGCAAAATTATCGATCTACAAAAAATATAGTAAACGCTGCAAACTCAATCATCGCCAAAAATAAAGATCAGTTAGAAAAAGTAGTTTGGACAGCAAATGACGATGGTGCTGCTATTAAAATTCATAGGAGCGTTACAGATGCAGAGGAAGGGCGTTATGTAGCCGGTTCTATTTGGGATCATAAAATGAATGACCAACTCCGTAACGGTCAGTTTGCAGTATTATACCGTACTAACTCCCAATCTAGAGCTATAGAAGACGGACTAAGAAAACGTGATATCCCTTATCGCATATACGGGGGCTTGTCTTTTTATCAACGGAAAGAAATAAAAGACGTGTTGTCTTATTTACGTCTTATAATAAATCCAAAGGACGAAGAAGCGCTAAAGCGAGTAATTAATTTCCCAGGTAGGGGTATCGGGCAGACTACGGTAGATAGGTTGATTGTAGCGGCAAACCACTATAACAAATCTATTTTTGAAGTGATGGAAAACATTGCTAGAATAGACCTAAAGATAAACGCAGGTACAAAACGGAAGTTAGAAGATTTTGTAACCATGATTAAAAGTTTTCAGGTAATGAACGAGAAGGCTACTGCTTTTGAATTATCTGAACATGTAGCAAAAACAACTGGCTTATTACTAGAGTTTAAAAAGGACGGTACTCCAGAAGGGATTGCTAAAATAGAAAATATAGAAGAACTCTTAAATGGAATAAAGGATTTTGTAGAAGGGCAGGTAGAGGTTGTAGATGCTACAGGAAGTTTAAATGAATTTTTAGAAGATGTAGCACTAGCAACAGATTTAGATAAAGATACAGGTGATGATGACCGGGTTGCGCTAATGACCATACACTTAGCCAAAGGCTTAGAGTTTCCTTACGTATATATCGTAGGGATGGAAGAAGATTTATTCCCCTCTGGCATGAGTATGAGCACCCGGAGCGAATTGGAGGAAGAACGGAGGTTGTTTTATGTGGCGCTCACAAGAGCAGAAAAGCAGGCCTACCTTACATATACTCAAAATAGATACCGTTGGGGTAAGCTTATAGATGCGGAGCCAAGTAGATTTTTAGAGGAGATAGATGAAAAATATGTAGAGAATCTTACGCCATTGGATGGGGGCTACCGTTACAAATCTCTTATAGATGTAGATATATTTGGCGAGGTAGATAAAAGTACGCTCAGACAAAATAAACCGCAGAAAGGCACGCCGCCAATTATTGGGCAACCAAACGCAAATCAATTAAAAAAGTTACGAAAAATTAAGCCAGAGTTAGCAAGACCTGTAGGCAATACGAATCAAATAGATCCCAACCTAAAAGAAGGTTCACGCATTAACCACACACGCTTTGGCCGGGGAGACGTGCTAAAAATAGATGGGGTAGGTAATGATAGAAAGGCAGAAATTAAATTTGATAATGGGGATGTAAAAAAGTTGCTGCTGCGCTTTGCGAAATTAGAAGTGGTTTCTTAAATGAACAAATATTACTCTTTGAATTCACTTTTAATATTAAAATAGGCAACTTTACTTATCTTAAATAATACTATTCTTTCAACAATGCTATTGGTAGCTAGGCTAATATTTTTTTGATGGTGATTTTGTTTTCAGCTTTATTTAACCTGCGCATTAGATTTAATTCAGGACACTTTTAGAAATCAATACACAAATCTTTTAGAAATAGGTAAGAAATCTTGAGAGATTTCGTGGTCAGTATTGTTTGGCTATATAGTTATTAGAACTTAGGTGATATAACATTTAAAATAACGATGTAGATTAATCTAATATTTTAACCATATATCCAACAATGTTATTCATATTTAATCTAAATAAACTTGCAAAGATGTAAACTGCAACTTAAATTTGCTACTCTATTTAAAATGAGTCTTAATAAAAGTAAGGGTGATATGAGAAAGAAAGTATTTGCATTAGGGGCTATGGTAGGGTTTTTTTTCACTTCATGTGATTTAGCGGATGATGATACAATAGCAGCAAATTGTATAGATGGTATAAAGAATGGAATAGAAACAGGTGTGGATTGTGGTGGAAGCTGTACACCATGCGCAAGTACAGTAGTTGCTCCTGCAACCTATGTATTTACAAGAGATGGTAATAATACTGTTAGTTTTAGTGGGCAGACTACAAGGTTAAAAATGGGAGATGAAATACTTTCTGCTTTTAAAGATACAGACGCTACGGAGCAAGAAATAAAAGCAATGTATGCCCATATAGAAGGCGCAGCAGATTTTACAGATGCAGAATTAAATGCATCTAATAAAAGTGTGAAAAGTAAAACAGCAGCTTCTACTGATTATTTTTCTACAAATGCAACAGATCAGGCGTTGATAAGAGCAGATTTTGATGGTTGGATTACTGCACAGGTAGAGGAAGTTTTTCCTAACTGGAATACGGTAGCCGTAGCAGGCACGCCAGGGCAAATTGCAGACGGTGCTTCTACAAGGTACATAAATGGAAAAGGTTTAGAATACGACCAACTATTTAATAAAGGGCTTATTGGTGCTTTCACGGTAGATCAAATTTTAAATAATTATCTGAGTCCTGCTGTTTTAGATGAAGCAGATAATAGAGCGAATAATGATGCGAGTACTCCAATCATTGGCGAGTCCTATACAACTATGGAGCATAAGTGGGATGAAGCCTATGGATATGCATACGGTTTAAACGAAGACCCAGCAGATCCTAATGTAGATTTAGGAGCAGATAGTTTCCTAAATAAATATATTGGCAGGGTAGCTGGTGATGATGATTTCAATACCATTGCTTTGGAAATTTTTGAAGCTTTTAAATTAGGAAGAGCAGCTATTGTTGCCAAAGATTATACACTTAGAGATATTCAGGCAAATATTATCAAAGAAAGAATTTCTGAGGTAATAGGTATTAGAGCCGTCTATTATTTACAGCAAGGCAAAAATTTGTTAAACCAAGATGTGCCAAATTATGGTGCGGCTTTTCATGATTTCTCAGAAGGTTATGGTTTTATTTATAGCCTACAATTTACTAGAAAACCAAATAGTGATGCTCCTTATTTTACTAAAACAGAAGTTGATGCATTCTTAGTAGATTTATTAGATGACGGTGCAAACGGATTATGGGATGTGGCACCAGCAACATTGGAATCTATGGCTATAGATATTGCAGCGCGTTTTAATTTTACATTGGCGGCAGCATCAGAATAAATAAATGTTAATGTTTATTAAAAAGTGCCTTAAACTTAAACAGAATTAATCGCTTTTTTATAGTTTTGTCTTAATTAGAATAAATAAAAATAACGAAATGAAAAAGGTACTCTTAGGGTTTGTTTTTCTGTCATTTTTAGCGGCATGTACTTCAGAAGGAGAGGGCGATCAGCCTACTACAATCATGGTAAATACGAGCGCTTTTGCGAGAGCAGATTTGTTGGCTAATTGGACAGACAATATTATTATACCATCCTATGAATCATTTTCTGTAGCGGTGCAAACATTAAGTGAAGCTTCTATAGCTTTTAAAGCCGATAGAAATGAAGCTAATTTAACTACATTGCGTAGTGCTTGGTTAGCCGCTTACAAATCTTGGCAGCATGTTGCCTTGTTTGAAGTAGGTCCTGCAGAAATAAAAGGACTTCGTTTAAGTGTAAATAGTTTTCCTGCCAACGTAGAGAAGATAATAAGTAATAGTACTTCTGGTGATTACGATCTTAATTTATCTTCTAATAGAAGCGCTAAAGGTTTTCCTGCTTTAGACTACTTGCTTTATGGTGTGGCAGAAACAGATGCTGAAATAGTAACATTTTACGCAGGAACAGAAGGAGTCATTTATACAAACTATATAGAGGCAATTGTAAGTGATATTGCCACTTTGTCTAATCAAGTATTGGCCGATTGGAAACAAGGGTATAATGTTACTTTCAAAAATAATGATGGTGCATCGGCTACCGCATCCGTAGATCGTTTTGTAAATGATTATATTTTTTATTACGAAAAGTTCTTGAGAGCTGGTAAATTGGGAATACCTTTGGGAGTTTTTTCTAATACGACGCTTTCTGGTAATGTAGAGGCTTATTATGAAGGTACTGTTTCTAATGAATTATTTTTAGAAGGCTTAATAGCCATGCAAGACTTTTTTAATGGCGTTCATTTTAATAGTACTGAAAAAGGCGAAAGTTTAGCGTCTTATCTAGATACTTTAAACGAAGTAAAAGAAGGAGACGACTTAGCGAAGATTATTAACAATCAATTTAATACCGCACGCACCTCTGTCACTGCTTTAAATGCTTTCCGTAACGAAATAGAGAACAATGCTATACCATCAAATATGCTAGCTGCATACGATGAGGTGCAGAGAATAGTACCACTTTTAAAAATTGATATGGTATCTGCCATGAGTATTAGTATTGATTTTGTTGATGCCGATGGGGATTAATGAAATCACTAATTAATAATCATATAAAAGCTTCTACAGAGGCCGCTCCTTTGGCGGTCTTTCGTATTTTATTTGGTAGTATGATGCTTTTTAGTATTATACGATTTGCAAGTTATGGGTGGATAGAAAAACTATATATTCAACCTACATTTTTCTTTTCTTATTATGGTTTTAATTGGGTAAAGCCCATAGGAAGTTACACGTATCTCCTTTTCGCAATTTGTGGCATTGCCGCATTTTTTATTGCACTTGGTTATCGGTATAAAATAGCCATTTTGGTATTTTTTCTGAGCTTTACGTATATAGAGCTGATGGATAAAACTACCTATCTTAATCACTATTACTTTGTAAGTATATTGAGTTTTTTACTGTTGTTTTTACCTGCTAATTGTCAATTTTCTATAGACGCCTTTAGGAACCCAAAAAAAGCTTTCCGCTACGTACCCATTTGGACGATTAATAGTATTAAATTATTATTAGGCGTAGTTTATTTTTATGCCGGTTTGGCAAAATTAAATTCAGACTGGTTCTTAAAAGCAATGCCACTAAAAATATGGCTACCCTCAAAATTTGATATTCCTATTATTGGAGATTTATTAAGTGAAGAATGGGTGCATTATGCGTTTAGTTGGTCGGGGGCTATATATGATCTGAGTATTCCATTTTTATTGCTACATAAGAAAACACGTTCGTTTGCATTTCTTATGGTGGTAGTTTTTCATGTACTTACTTTGGTGCTATTTCCCATAGGTATGTTCCCTTGTATCATGATTGTTTCTGCCCTTATTTTCTTTGATGCCAATGTTCATAATAAGATACTTGAGTCTATTGCAAGGGTTCTAAAATTGTCTAGGAGTTCAGTTAATAACAACAATTTTTGGAAGCTGGGTTCTAGATTAAAACAAAAAATAGTTTTTTCTACACTTGGATTATTTTTTATTGGCCAGTTACTAATCCCTTTCAGGTATTTATTATACCCTGGCGAGTTGTTTTGGACAGAAGAGGGCTATCGCTTTTCTTGGCGTGTTATGTTAATGGAGAAATCTGGTTATGCCCAATTTAAAATTGTAGACCAGAAAACAGCACGCTGGTTTTACGTAGATAATTCAGATTTTCTAACGCCATACCAAGAAAAGCAAATGGCTTTTCAGCCAGATTTTATTTTAGCCTATGCACACTTTTTAAAAAGCCATTTTGAAAAAGATGGGCACGCTAACGTACAAGTTTTTGTAGATTGCCGTGTAAGTTTAAACGGCAGGTTAAGTACGGAGTATATAGATCCTAAAGTAGATCTAGGAACGATAAAAGAATCGTTTTCACATAAAAATTGGATAATACCATTTAGAGATGAGATTAAAGGAATTTAGTTATTTCATAGTAGTGCTTTTTACCCTGCCTGTTTTTAGTCAGTTTAGCTTAAAAGGTACAATAACAGATGAAACAGGATTACCCATAATAGATGCGGAAGTATATATAAGAGAGTTAGAACTATTAAAAACAACAACGAGTTCAGGCAATTATTCATTTGAAAGTATCCCTAAAGGAACCTACTCGCTAGTTATATTTAGCTATGAGTATGATGTCCTAGAAAAAAAATTGGTGTTAGAGAATGATCTCAGCCTAAATTTAGCACTAGAAAAACTGCAAGTAGAAGCACTCTCAGAAGTAGTACTCACCCAAAAGCGCGAAGTAGTATTTGCCTTAAAACAGCTTAAAAAGGTAGAAGGCACAGCCATATATGCAGGAAAAAAAACAGAGGTAATTTTACTAGAAGGGATCACCGGAAATTTGGCCGCTAACAACCCTAGGCAAATCTATAGTCAGGTAGTAGGGCTTAATATATACGATAACGGAGATGCTGGCTTACAATTAAATATTGGTGGTAGGGGTTTAGACCCTAACCGGACAGCAAATTTTAATACACGACAGAACGGGTATGATATAAGTGCAGATGTTCTAGGATATCCAGAAAGTTATTACACACCACCGGCAGAGGCTCTAGAAGAAATTCAGGTCATACGTGGGGCAGCATCTTTACAATATGGCACACAGTTTGGCGGCTTGGTTAATTTCAAATTTAAGGAGCCAGAGACTACAAAAAAGATTGCTTGGGTGTCTAGACAAACGGTAGGCTCTTATAATTTAAAAACAAGTTTTAACAGTTTAAGCGGCACTCTAGGGAAGTTTAGTTACTACACATATTTTAATTACAAACAAGGCAGTGGTTTCAGGCCAAACTCTGATTATACCAGTAGAAATTATTTTGCCCATTTGGGATATCAATTTTCAGATAAAACCAAAATTAGTCTAGAAACAACTTTTTTAAATTACTTGGCACAACAACCAGGAGGATTAACAGATGCGCAGTTTATTTTAGATCCCACATTTAGTAATAGAGACCGTAATTGGTTTGATGTAGATTGGAAATTGTATTCACTGCGCCTAGAACATCAGTTTTCATCTAAAACCGATTTTAGTATTAATATTTTTGGTCTAGATGCTTCAAGGAAAGCCTTGGGCTTTAGAACAAATAGGGTATCTCAAGTAGATACTAATGAGGCAAGAGAGCTATTAGTAGATTGTTTTCAAAATTGGGGTGCAGAAGCGCGGATGCTTACTAGGTATAAAATAGGTGGCAAACCAGCTGCTTTATTATTAGGTTCCAAAATATACCGTACAGATAACAACCAACAGCAAGGAGCAGGATCTGCAAATAGTAACGCTGATTTCACTTTTGCAACCGCTCAGTTTCCAGATTTTGAGCGGCAGTCTCAGTTTAATTTTCCTAATAGTAACCTTGCGTTTTTTGGAGAAAATATTTTTAATATCACTCCAAAATTAACAGTAACACCAGGATTTAGATTAGAACATATAAAAACAGAAAGCGAAGGTACCTACCGTGTTATTAATAGAGACAATGCGGATAATGTTATTAGGAATGAGGAAATAGCCGACGATAGGATTTTTGATAGAACCTTTCTCTTACTGGGGGTAGGAGCTACCTATAAGGCAAATCCTTCTGTAGAGTTTTACGGTAATTTTTCGCAAAATTATAGATCGGTCACTTTTAGTGATATCCGAGTAGTAAACCCCTCCTTTCAGGTAGATACAAATATTGAAGATGAAGATGGTTTTACAGCGGATATTGGCATGCGCGGCAGGTTTAAGAATATCTTCTCTTATGATGTAAGTGCATTTGGTCTATTGTATGACAATAGGTTGGGAGAAATTTTAAAAAAAGCTACAAGAACAACTGCCGCTGGCGAGGAGGTAGAAACAGGTAGTTTGGTTCGTTTTAGGGGTAATATTGGCACAGCGTTTATATACGGACTCGAAAGTTTTGCCAACTGGAGTGTAAAAGAGACATTCTTTGCAAATAATGATAAATTAAAGCTTAATTTATTTACAAACCTAGCATTAACAAAATCTGAATATACCACCTCTCAACGAACAAATGTAGCTGGGAACGAGGTAGAGTTTATACCTGTTATAAATCTTAAAACAGGTATAAATTTTGGATATAATAACCTCTTGGGGGGTATTCAATATACCTATCTTTCGGAGCAATTTACAGATGCAACAAATGCTTTACAAGATATAAATGACAATCAACGAGGTATTGAAGGAACAATACCAGGGTATGATATTTTAGATTTTTCGTTGTCTTACGTCTATAAACAATGGAAGTTAGAAGCAGGAATAAATAATGTATTAGACCATAGCTATTTTACAAGAAGAGCCACAGGGTATCCTGGTCCAGGAATTATCCCTTCAGAGCCAAGAACATTTTACACCACATTACAATTTAAAATATAATAGGTATGTATAAGAAAATTTTAATCGTAGTAGCTATAGTCTTTGCTTTGTTACAGGTATACCAACCAGCGCAGAATAATGCTGAGTTGAGAGAAGTAGTAGCTTTTGAAGCGGAAACTCTGCCTAATAAAATAGTAAAAGCGGTGTTTGAAAATAATTGCTATAATTGTCATAGTAACAAAACGGAGTACCCTTGGTACGCCGCAATTTCACCCATTTCTTTATTAATAGATCATCATGTTGCAGAGGGCAATGAGCACTTTAACGTTTCTATATGGGAAGAATATTCAGATAAAAAGAAGGGCCATAAATTAGATGAATTGATAGAAGAAGTAGGAGAGGGTGAAATGCCAGAATGGAGTTATACGCTAGTACATGGTACTATTACAGAAATAGAGAAGGAAGCTGTTTTAGATTGGGCACAAAAAGCACGAGAAAAGTATGTGGTAAGTGAAATAAATAAGTAAAGTGAAAATATTCTTCTGTCAGTTTTTACTGACCAAAACCAATAATAAATATCCCGATAAAAAGTATTATTTTTGTGTGCAATTAAATCCTTAATTGCATGCAAGCTCATCAAAATAAAATTTTAGGAGAAGGTCTCACTTATGATGACGTACTCTTAGTTCCTGCCTATTCCGAAGTGCTACCAAGAGTGGTAAGTATTCAGTCTAAATTCACAAGAAATATCACTATTAACGTTCCAATCGTTTCCGCTGCTATGGATACGGTTACAGAAAGCAGGATGGCAATTGCCATTGCGCAAGAAGGAGGTATTGGTGTGCTTCATAAGAATATGACTATAGAGCAGCAAGCGCTTAAAGTTAGAAAAGTAAAGCGAGCAGAAAGCGGAATGATTCTAGATCCTGTAACCTTACCACTAGATTCTTTGGTAAGCGATGCAAAGGCGAATATGAAGGAGTATAGGATTGGTGGAATCCCGATTGTAGATGCTGCTGGTAAACTTATTGGTATTGTAACCAATAGAGATTTGCGTTTTGAAAAGAACAACAACCGTCCTATTTCGGAAGTAATGACTACTCAAAATTTGGTAACCGTTGCAAAGGGTACATCTTTAGCACAAGCCGAAGATATTTTACAAGAAAATAAAATAGAAAAATTACCTGTAGTAGATAAAGACTATAAATTAGTAGGCCTTATTACTTTTAGAGATATTACAAAGCTTACACAAAAGCCAAACGCAAATAAAGACCAATATGGTCGTTTACGGGTAGCAGCAGCTTTAGGGGTTACAGCAGATGCAGTAGATAGAGCAGCGGCCTTGGTAAATGCAGGCGTAGATGCTGTGGTTATAGATACCGCTCATGGTCATACAAAAGGGGTGGTAGCCGTTTTGAAAGAAGTAAAAAAGCATTTTCCTGAATTAGATGTTATAGTAGGTAACATAGCTACGGCAGCAGCGGCTAAGTATTTGGTTGCGGCTGGTGCAGATGCCGTTAAGGTAGGTATAGGACCAGGTTCTATTTGTACTACTAGAGTAGTTGCAGGGGTAGGATTTCCTCAGTTTTCTGCGGTTTTAGAAGTAGCAGAAGCAATAAAAGGTTCTGGTGTCCCAGTTATAGCAGATGGTGGTATTCGTTATACAGGCGATATTCCAAAAGCAATTGCTGCAGGAGCAGATACGGTAATGTTAGGTTCACTATTAGCAGGAACAAAGGAATCCCCTGGGGAAACCATTATTTATGAAGGACGAAAATTTAAGTCGTACCGAGGCATGGGTTCTGTTGAAGCTATGAAACAAGGCAGTAAAGACCGTTATTTTCAAGACGTAGAAGATGATATTAAAAAATTAGTTCCAGAGGGTATTGTGGGGCGCGTACCTTATAAAGGAGATCTTTTTGAAAGCATTCATCAGTTTGTAGGCGGTTTACGGGCTGGTATGGGCTATTGTGGTGCTAAAGATATTGCTACGTTGAAGGAAGAAGGTAGGTTTATTAAAATTACAGCAAGCGGAATTAACGAAAGTCACCCGCATGACGTTACTATCACAAAAGAATCTCCAAATTATAGTAGGTAGGTTTTTAGTATATAAAGTAAACAGAAAAGGCTCCGTTACGGAGCCTTTTCTGTTTTTAACAATCCATAGTAGTTGTTTAGTTTTAGCTACACTGATAAATTGGAAGCTCTTAAAATTCTATAATCAATCCTTTAAATGGTAATTCAAATTAAAAATCCGTTTAATCAAAGTTATTTCTTAATACCAGCATATTCTTGCCACGTCTTTTCCTTATAAATCTCATCACCAAAATAAGTGGCAATATTTAAAAAAGCCTTTGCTTTCTGGTATCCTGGAACAGGAGAAAGCATTTGCAAATTTTCGTCTAAAAATATAGTGGTAGGATAACTCATTTTTCCCTGCATTAAACTTGCAGGAAATTCATGGTAGCCTCTTCTCCCAGAAGATTTAAACGTATAAGTTTTACCTTCATGTACCAAAGGCTCTTTTTGCTCCCCATCCATCTTAACCATATAATAATTTTCTGCCATATATGCCGCTACTTGCGGATTTTGAAAAGTGTCTTTATCCATTTTTTTACACCAACCACACCAGTCGGTATAGATATCTACAAAAACCTTTTTCGGATTTTTATCCGTTTTAGCTAGTGTGGCGGCTTCTTCCCAACTAAGCCAGTCTACCTTTTGCGCGTAACAATTAGCAGACACTAAGAGTAGCATAGCAAATAAAAAAACATTGCCTAGCGTTTGTAAAATTGATTTCATAATACTTATTTAATTGGGGCAGCATCAATAACTATACCGTAAGTAACGCTACAGCACTTCTTTTATTCTGTTAGTACAGGCGCTTCTTTCTTAAATAAATCTTTAACGTCTACTTGGTTTTTAGTAAGGTCTTCAAAAGTTTCTCTAGCTCGTATCAAAACAGCCTCACCATTATGCCATAAAACCTCTGGTGGTCTAAACCTAGAGTTGTAATTGCTTGCCATGGTAAAACAATAAGCACCAGCATTTTTAAAACTTAAGATATCACCTTCTGTAATTTCAGAAATTCTTCTGTTGTTAGCAAACGTATCTGTTTCGCATATATAGCCAACTACAGAGTAAAAACGTTCCCTGCCATTCTCATTAGAAATATTTTCTATATGATGCTCAGAACCATAAAGCATGGGTCGTATTAAATGATTAAATCCTGTATCTATACTGGCAAAAACGGTAGAAGTGGTTTGTTTTACCACATTTACTTTAGCAAGAAAAGAACCAGCATCACTCACTAAAAATTTACCAGGCTCAAAAGCTAGGGTTAAATCTTTACCGTATTCTTTACAAAAATCGTTAAAGCGTGTGCTTAATTTTGAGCCAAGTTCTTCAATATTAGTTTCAATATCGCCCTCTTTGTAAGGAACTTTAAAGCCGCTGCCAAAATCTATAAAATCTAAATTTTTGAAATTTTTAGCAGTATCAAATAAAATTTCCGACGCATATAGGAACACATCAATATCTAAAATATCACTTCCAGTATGCATGTGTATCCCATTAATATTCATGTTCGTAACAGATACAATACGTAGCAAATGTGGAATTTGATGTATGCTAATTCCAAATTTAGAATCTATATGGCCTACAGAAATATTAGCATTGCCACCCGCCATCACATGTGGGTTAATACGGATGCAAACAGGAACATTAGGATGTTTGCTGCCAAACTGCTCAAGTATAGAAAGGTTGTCAATATTAATACGAACTCCCAAACTAGAGGCTTCCTCAATTTCTTCTAAAGAAACACCGTTGGGTGTAAATATGATAGAGGAGGGCTCAAAACCTGCTAAAAGACCTAGTTGTACCTCTTGTATAGATACGGTATCTAAACCACTGCCTAAGCTGTTCATCAACTTCAAAATAGCAATATTAGAAAGTGCTTTGGCGGCATAATTCAGCTTTAAATGCTTTACGGTATTAAAGGCATTTGTTAATCGGTTAAATTGAGAAATGATTTTTTCTGAATCATATACATACACAGGATCGCCGTATGTTTTTGCAATTGCCAGTAAATCTGAATTCTTCATAAAATAGCTATTTTGGGTAAAATTAGTCCACTGTATTGAATCGGACAAAAAAAGAATTGGAAATACGATAAATACAACAAAATGTGATAAATGTAACAATTTGTATTTCCCTCTTTTAGTTGCGAAATTTCAAATCGCATCGTAATTTTACTTAATGAAATTACCATTATTTCCATTACAGTCTATATTTTTTCCAGGGGAAACAGTTCCCCTACATATTTTTGAACCTAGATACATACAGCTGATAAATGACTGCAAAGATGAAGCGATAACTTTTGGTATTCCCGTGTATATAAATGGTAATCTAGATTATGGGGTAGAAGTACAGTTAGTAGAAATTGTATCTTCTTACGAAGAAGGAGAAATGGATGTTATTTGTGTTGCAAGGCAAGTTTTTAAGATTGAATCCTTTGAACCAGTTTTGGAGGGTAAACTTTATAGCGGTGGCGATGTTCGTTTGTTAGAGTATGATTACGAAGTAGCAATGGGCTACAAGAAAATAATACTAGGAAAGATAGAGGTTTTATACCGGCTTATGCAAGTAGCCTTCCCGCCTATAGACTTTGAAGTATTTACTAGCTTTACCTTAGCGCATAAAATGGGACTCTCCTTTGAGCAGGAGTATCAGCTTTTACAAATGCCCTTAGAAATGGCTAGGCTTGGTTTTTTAGATAATCATCTTATAACCACCATTGCTACATTGAAGGAGGTAGAACGTACACGCAAGGCGATAGCACTTAACGGGCATTTTAAAAATTTTGATCCGCTAGATTTTGAGAATTTAGCTGCGGAGTAAAATAGTTCTTCATTTGTGCCGTTTGTTTTAACCAAGAGCACCCATATAATAGTGGTACTATTTTTTCCATTATTAGGCGTGCTTCCCTATTTTTGTTACAATTAATAAAACCATAATAACATATGAACCTTCACGAATACCAAGGTAAAGAGATATTGGCAAGTTTTGGCGTACGCATTCAAAGAGGGATCGTAGCTCAGAATCCTGAGGAGGCTGTAGCAGCTGCAAAAAAACTAACCGCAGAAACAGGAACAGGATGGCATGTGTTAAAAGCACAGGTGCATGCTGGTGGGCGTGGTAAAGGTGGCGGTGTTAAATTGGCTAAAAACCTGAAGGAAGTAGAAGAAATTGCAGGCGCTATTATAGGGATGAATTTAGTAACCCCACAAACGGCTGCAGCAGGAAAAAAGGTACATCAAATTCTAGTAGCAGAAGATGTGTATTATCCTGGCGATAGCGAAACAAGTGAATTTTATATGTCAGTGCTTTTAAACAGAGCTACTGGTAAAAATATGATAATGTATTCTACCGAAGGTGGTATGGATATTGAAGAGGTTGCGGAAAATACGCCACATCTTATTTATACAGAAGAAGTAGATCCTTCTACCGGTCTTTTAGGTTTTCAAGCGCGTAAGATAGCTTTTAACTTAGGCTTGTCTGGCACTGCTTTTAAAGAGATGACAAAATTTGTAGCAGCATTATACAAAGCGTACGTAGAAAGTGATTCTAGTATGTTTGAAATTAATCCTGTACTAAAAACTTCTGATGATAAAATTATGGCAGTAGATGCAAAAGTATCTATTGATGATAATGCATTGTACCGAAGAAAACAATACGCAGACATGCGAGATTTGCGTGAGGAAAATGCTATAGAAGTAGAAGCAGGAGCCTTAGGATTAAACTATGTAGATCTTGACGGTAATGTTGGGTGTATGGTAAACGGTGCTGGTCTTGCCATGGCAACTATGGATTTAATTAAGATGGCTGGTGGTGAGCCAGCTAACTTTCTAGATGTTGGTGGTACAGCAGATGCTAAAAGAGTAGAAGAAGCGTTTAGAATCATTTTAAAAGATGATGGTGTAAAAGCCATACTAGTGAATATTTTTGGAGGTATTGTACGTTGCGACCGTGTAGCAAATGGTATTGTTGAGGCTTATAAGAATATGGGAGATGCTATTAAAGTCCCTATTATTGTAAGACTACAAGGTACCAATGCAGAGATAGCTAAAGAGATTATAGATAATTCTGGTTTAGCAGTGCATTCCGCAGTACAGTTCCAAGAGGCTGCAGATAAAGTAAAGGAAGTGTTGGCTTAGATCTTTAGCTAATATTTTGATAAAAAAAAGAGCATCACCATTTTTGGTGATGCTCTTTTTTTGTGGAATAGGGTGATTTGTAAGGCCACGATGCGACTATTACGCTCATTTCTTAGAGTACCTTTGCTGATCAGGAGTAAACTACATAAACGAAGAAAAGGGATTCCTCAAGGTTCACCACTAAGTTCATTACTTTCTAATTTTCTGCTCAATAAGTTAGATAAATAATTTGAAAAGCGAGGACACCATTACGTAAGATATGCGGATGATTTTAGTATCTACGTAAAAAGTAAAATAGCTGTAAAACTAGTGGGTAACGGTATCTATAAGTTTTTGAGAGACAAACTTAACCTTCTCAAAAACAGCGCAAAGAGCGTATTTGGCGATCTTTAGATTTTCAAGTAATAGGGTTTGGGTTCGTGCCAAGGTATAAGAAAGGAAAGAAAGGGAAATAAAATTGAGAGGTTTTAATAAAAAAGTAGCCTCGAAAAATAGTATCAAATTTATTAGGTAGTCCACAATCAACAGCTTCAAGATATTGTACAACGCTTACTGTTTTGACCCCTATAAAACAAGAGTATTCTTTTAAATTTCGATTATTACTTAAGCGGTTAATTTTTTCATTGTAATAAGCTTCTTATCTGCGTTACATTTTTCCATTGGTGTTATGCGCCCTAGTAGTCCATGTAGTCTTCTGTTATTATAAAATTTCACATAGCGTTTTAGTACCTGTTCTATCTCTCC
>Ga0115565_10002144_pt1 | contig 15465 bp, 11 predicted proteins | sample COGITO_mtgs_1105_FD_87199 | JGI IMG/M metagenome (GOLD analysis project Ga0115565, IMG submission 87199) | Pelagic marine microbial communities from North Sea - COGITO_mtgs_110530 | ecosystem: Environmental > Aquatic > Marine > Epipelagic | place: Germany:Helgoland, sampling site Kabeltonne... | reverse complement strand
TAGAGCTTTGAAACGCTTCAAGCGAAAGTTCGATAAGACAGGCACAATGAGACAGTTGCGCAAGCGTCAACAGTTTAATAAGCCATCTGTAGTGCGTAGAGCACAAATACAGAAAGCACAGTATATTCAAGGTCTTAGAGATCAGGAAGAAATTTAAGTTTTCTTAAATTATATCGATTAATCCCGCGAAGAGCGGGATTTTTTTTTGCCTTAATGTTGCCTTTGAGTTGTGGCTTTATTAAGTTGCAGCATGTTCCTGACTCAATTTTCAAATTATCTATCGTTAGAAAAAAATTACTCAGACCATACGGTAAATGCTTACACAAAGGATGTAGCTTCTTTTCGGAGCTTCTGTAAGGAGGTATGTCAGATAGAAGATATAGACAATTCAGAATACGTTACTATAAGACAGTGGATAGTAACATTGTCAGATAATAGTATTGCCAATAGAACGATAAATAGAAAAATTACCTCGCTTAAAGCTTATTTCTTGTTTTTGAGAAATACAGGAATAAGCGATAGAAATCCACTAGCAAAGCATAGAGCATTAAAAATAGAAAAAAAGATAGAAATTCCTTTTTCAGAAATGGAAATGGAATCGGTGGACGATATTCAAATTGTTTCAGATGATTTTATAGGAAGGAGAAACAAATTAATTATAGATCTATTATACGCTACAGGTATAAGACGAGCGGAGTTGATTAATTTAAAAATAGTAGATGTTAACTTTTCAACCAATCAATTAAAGGTTTTGGGAAAGCGGAATAAGGAACGATTAGTGCCGCTGTTAGATAAGCTCAAGACATCATTTAAAGTATATTTTGAGTTGCGTAGTACGTTAAATTATCTTGAAGATGATGACTTAGTATTTTTGACTAAAACAGGTAAAAGAATGTACGGAACTTTAGTGTATAGGGTGGTAGATGCCTATTTTGAAGCTATATCGGGTAAAGTAAAAAAAAGTCCCCATATTCTAAGGCACACATTTGCTACGCATCTTTTAAATAATGGGGCGGACTTAAACGCCGTAAAAGAGCTGTTAGGGCATGCTAGTTTGGCGTCTACTCAGATGTATACTCATAATAATATTTCTGAATTGAAAAAAGTACACGCTTTACGTCACCCAAGGAATAAGCCAAACAAAGATTAGAGGATATAGTACATTTAATAGCAAGGATTTTGCGTTAAGAAACGACTACAAAATATAAAGTTTTTTATAAAATTATAATTGCTATTAAAATATTTCAAATTTTGTTTTGATTAAACAAATAAATCTATACATTTGCAGTCCGTTAGAAATAGTGGGCTTTTTAGAAATAAAAAGTATATGAAAGTGCCGATGTAGCTCAGCTGGCTAGAGCAGCTGATTTGTAATCAGCAGGTCGTGGGTTCGAGTCCCTCTATCGGCTCTTATGTTCTTGAATACATGTTTAGTTGGGGAGATACTCAAGCGGCCAACGAGGGCAGACTGTAAATCTGCTGACTACGTCTTCGCAGGTTCGAATCCTGCTCTCCCCACTTTAAACTTGGGTTCATTGAAATTTTGGAAATTATAAGCGAGAGTAGCTCAGTTGGTAGAGCGTCAGCCTTCCAAGCTGAATGTCGCCGGTTCGAACCCGGTCTCTCGCTCTAAAATATTTTAGATTTTTAACTAAATTTAAAATTAGAAGAGTCACTAAGCAATAGTATAATAGGTTTTTAATCATTAGTTATTATTGTAAAGTATAAGTCATACTAAACTAGTATAATGGTATGACGCACATTGGAGTTAGTTAAATTCGAATTTCATGCCGGTGTGGCTCAGGGGTAGAGCGTTTCCTTGGTAAGGAAGAGGTCACGAGTTCGAATCTCGTCATTGGCTCCATTAAGGTATTAATATGTACACTAATATAAACTAAGATTAAAATTCACTAAACATGGCAAAGGAAATTTTTGACCGTTCCAAACCGCATTTGAATATAGGTACCATTGGACACGTAGATCACGGTAAAACAACATTGACTGCCGCTATTACTACCGTATTGGCTAACGCTGGTCTTTCTGAAATGAGAAGTTTCGATTCTATCGATAATGCTCCAGAAGAAAAGGAAAGAGGTATTACAATTAACACTTCTCATGTTGAATATTCAACTGCTAACCGTCATTACGCTCACGTTGACTGTCCTGGTCACGCGGATTATGTAAAGAACATGGTAACAGGTGCAGCTCAAATGGATGGAGCTATTTTAGTTGTTGCTGCAACAGATGGTCCAATGCCGCAAACTCGGGAGCATATCCTATTAGGTCGCCAAGTTGGTATTCCTAGAATGGTTGTATTCATGAATAAAGTGGATATGGTTGATGATGAGGAATTAATTGAGCTTGTTGAGATGGAAGTAAGAGAATTACTTTCTTTTTATGAGTATGATGGAGATAATGGTCCAGTAATTGCTGGTTCTGCTTTAGGCGCTCTAAATGGCGAGCAAAAGTGGGTTGATACAGTAATGAGTTTAATGGATGCTGTAGATGAGTGGATAGAGCTACCTAAAAGAGATGTTGAGAAAGATTTCTTGATGCCTGTTGAGGATGTATTTACAATTACAGGTCGTGGTACTGTTGCTACAGGTCGTATTGAGACAGGTATTGCTAATACTGGTGATGCTGTTGAGATCATTGGCATGGGTGCAGAAAAATTAAACTCTACAATAACAGGAGTTGAAATGTTCCGAAAGATACTGAATAGAGGAGAAGCTGGTGATAATGTTGGTATTCTTTTAAGAGGTATTGAAAAGTCTCAAATTAGTCGTGGAATGGTAATCTGTAAACCGGGTTCTGTTAAACCACATGCTAAGTTTGAAGCTGAAGTGTATGTTTTGAAAAAAGAAGAAGGTGGTCGTCATACGCCATTTCATAATAACTACCGTCCACAGTTCTACGTTAGAACAACAGATGTTACTGGTAATATTTCTTTACCAAGCGGTGTTGAGATGGTAATGCCTGGAGATAACTTAACAATTACTGTTGAGTTGATTCAACCAATCGCTTTAAGCGAAGGTCTTCGTTTTGCAATCCGTGAAGGTGGTAGAACTGTAGGTGCAGGTCAAGTTACTAAGATACTTTAATATCTTTTTAGATAGTTTAAAATAGTGTTACATTCAAAGGTGTCTGCCATTACGCAGATACCTTTCGGTGTGATAATAAATATTGGTTTATTTAGCTAATATTTTATACGGGTGTAGCTCAGTTGGTAGAGCACTGGTCTCCAAAACCAGGTGTCGGGAGTTCGAGTCTCTTCTCCCGTGCGTATTAAATTGGAAAAGGGTTTAGCTCTTTTGGTATTATTGAAAAATCAGTTGAAATGCTTACATACATAAAAGAATCAGTTGAAGAGTTAAGGAATAATGTAACACTTCCGCCTCGTGCAGAATCAACCAATTTGATGGTTATCGTTGCTGTTTTTTCCATATTATTCGCCTTGGCGACTTGGGGTGTAGATACTGTGTTTGGTAAGGTTATCAAACTGTATTTTAATAATGTTCTAAATTAATTAAGCTCTATGTCAGAAGTATTAGAAAGAAAGTGGTACGTAGTAAGAGCGGTTAGTGGTCAAGAAAATAAGATAAAGGGGTATATTGAAAGTGAAGTAGAGCGTCATGGTTTTTCAGATTATTTAGAAGATGTTCTGGTTCCAACTGAAAAGGTTATCCAAATTAGGAAGGGTAAAAAAATAAATAAAGAGCGTGTTTATTTTCCTGGATATATCATGGTGAAAGCCAATTTAGGAGGCGAAATGGTGCACATCATCAGATCCATAACGAACGTTATTGGTTTTTTAGGGGAAACAAAAGGGGGAGATCCTGTTCCGCTTCGTAAGACCGAAGTAAATAGAATGCTAGGTAAGGTAGATGAGTTGGCTGTGAAAATGGACAACGTTGCTATCCCTTTTACTTTCGGAGAAACTGTGAAGGTAATCGATGGTCCTTTCAACGGTTTCAATGGGAGTGTAGAGAAGATAAATGAAGAAAAGCGTAAACTAGAGGTAATGGTGAAGATTTTCGGGAGAAAAACTCCATTGGAATTAAGTTATATGCAAGTAGAGAAAGTATAAGAATTTTTGTTACATATTTAAAGGTGCTGTTGCTTCCGTAAACAGACTTTCAATTTAATTTTAAACAATGGCTAAAGAAATAGGTAAAGTAGTTAAACTACAAGTTAAGGGAGGTGCAGCGAATCCATCGCCACCGGTTGGACCTGCCTTAGGTGCTGCTGGTGTTAATATCATGGAATTCTGTAAGCAATTTAATGCAAGAACACAGGATAAACCAGGGAAGATATTGCCGGTCGTTATTACTGTATATAAGGATAAATCGTTTGATTTTCTTGTAAAGACACCACCGGCTGCCGTTCAGTTATTTGAAGCAGCTAAGATTAAAAAGGGTTCTGGTGAGCCGAATAGAGTAAAACTTGGTAGTGTTTCATGGGATCAGGTAAAGACAATAGCAGAGGATAAAATGGTAGATTTAAATGCCTTTTCTGTTGAATCTGCAATGAGTATGATTGCTGGTACAGCAAGATCTATGGGTATGAAAATAGCAGGCAAGAGACCTTTTTAATCTTTATATAAAAGCAATTAAATGGCAAAGTTAACAAAGAATCAAAAAGAGGCGAACGCTAAGATCGAAAAGGATAGGTTATATTCTATAGAAGAGGCTTCTGCATTAATAAAAGAAGTTACTAATACTAAATTTGATGCTTCTGTAGATCTTGCAGTCCGTTTGGGTGTAGATCCTCGTAAAGCAAATCAAATGGTGCGCGGTGTCGTTACCTTGCCTCATGGTACTGGTAAAGATGTTAAAGTTCTGGCATTAGTTACTCCAGATAAGGAAGCAGAAGCTCAAGAGGCTGGTGCAGATTATGTTGGATTAGATGAGTATCTAGATAAAATTAAAAGCGGTTGGACAGACGTTGATGTTATCATCACTATGCCAAGCGTAATGGGGAAATTGGGGCCATTAGGACGTGTTTTAGGACCAAGAGGTTTAATGCCTAATCCTAAAACTGGTACTGTAACGATGGATGTTGCAAAGGCAATAGCAGAAGTTAAGGCGGGTAAAATAGATTTTAAGGTAGACAAGACTGGTATCGTACATGCGGCTATTGGAAAAGTTTCTTTCTCTGCTGATAAAATTGCAGAGAATGCAAATGAGTTGTTGGATACTCTTAATAAGATGAAGCCAACAGCATCTAAAGGTATTTACATGAAAAGCATTTTTATGTCCAGTACCATGAGTCCAAGTGTTCAATTAGATCCTAAGTCAGTTTAAACACTGCTTGTAAAATAAACTAACGATGACAAGAGAAGAAAAAGCAGCGGTTATTCAGGATTTAACCGTTCAGTTATCTGAAAATCCAGTTATTTATTTAGCGGATATATCAGGTTTAGATGCTAAGACTACATCAGATTTAAGAAGAGCTTGTTTTAAGGCAAATATTAAATTAGCAGTAGTTAAGAATACATTATTGTCGAAGGCAATGGAGTCTTCGGAGCGAGACTTTGGAGAGCTTCCTAGCGTTTTGATAGGAAGTACATCAATGATGTTTTCAGAAGTTGGTAATGCTCCAGCAAAGCTTATAAAGGGTTTCAGAAAAAAGTCCGATAAGCCTTTACTAAAGGGTGCTTTTGTAGAAGAAGCAGTTTACCTTGGTGATGAAAATTTGGATGCTTTAGTTAGCATTAAGTCAAAAGAAGAGATAATTGGTGAAATAGTTGGATTATTACAATCTCCAGCGAAAAACGTTATTTCTGGACTTAAATCTGGTGGCGGTAAGTTAGCTGGAATTCTTAAAACATTATCAGAAAGATAAGTACGCACTATAAACTAAATATTTTTTTAAAATTTTATTAAACGATAGAAAATGGCAGATTTAAAGGATTTCGCAGAGCAGTTAGTAAACCTTACCGTAAAAGAGGTAAATGAATTAGCTGGTATATTAAAAGATGAGTATGGTATTGAGCCAGCAGCTGCAGCTGTTGCAGTAGCTGCTGGTGGTGGTGGTGAAGCAGGCGAAGCTGCTGAAGAGCAGTCTGAATTTGACGTTATTTTGAAGGCTGCAGGTTCTTCTAAATTAGCGGTGGTTAAACTGGTTAAGGAATTAACTGGTTTAGGATTAAAAGATGCTAAAGACATAGTTGATAGCGCACCGAAAGCGGTAAAAGAAGGTATTTCTAAAGATGAAGCAGAAGGTATTAAAAAATCATTAGAAGAAGCTGGAGCTGAAGTTGAGCTTAAGTAAATATAACAACTACAGTTAATTGGGTTTAGGTCTTCTCGCTTTTGCGATTAGACCTAAACCTTTTTTTAAAAAATAGGTATATAGTATGTATACTACCCAACTAGTACTCACGATCAAAACACTGTCCGTAGATGTTCACAAATCATACCGAAAGAATAAATTTTGCATCCGCTAGAAATACACCGGCCTACCCGGATTTCTTGGATATTCAGATTAAATCTTTTCAAGATTTTTTTCAACTTGAAACCAAGTCAGATCAAAGAAGTGATGAAGGACTTTATAATACCTTCATGGAAAATTTTCCAATAACTGATACTAGAAATCAGTTTGTATTGGAATTTTTAGACTACTTCATAGATCCTCCACGTTACTCTATACAGGAATGTATTGAGCGTGGGCTTACATACAGTGTTCCATTAAAGGCACGGTTAAAACTGTATTGTACAGATCCAGAACATGAAGATTTTGAAACAATAGTGCAAGATGTGTATTTAGGCACTATCCCATACATGACGCCAAGTGGAACATTTGTTATTAACGGTGCTGAGCGTGTAGTTGTTTCTCAGTTACACCGTTCCCCAGGAGTTTTCTTTGGGCAATCCTTCCATGCGAATGGAACTAAATTATATTCTGCTAGGGTAATTCCTTTCAAAGGTTCTTGGATAGAGTTTGCAACAGATATTAACGGGGTTATGTATGCCTATATTGATAGAAAGAAAAAATTACCCGTTACAACCTTATTTAGAGCAATAGGATTTGAACGAGATAAAGATATATTAGAAATTTTTGATCTTTCGGAAGAGGTAAAGGTTTCTAATGCAGGATTAAAGAAGGTATTAGGTAGAAAACTAGCTGCTCGTGTTTTAAACTCTTGGCATGAGGATTTCGTAGATGAAGATACTGGGGAAGTTGTTTCTATCGAAAGAAATGAGATCGTATTAGATCGTGATACCATTCTTGAAAAAGAACATATTCAGGAAATAATGGATGCAGACGTGAAGACTGTTCTTTTGCATAAAGAGAATAACACACAGTCTGATTATGCTATTATTCATAATACTTTACAAAAAGATCCAACAAACTCTGAGAAAGAGGCTGTTGAACATATCTATAGACAATTGCGTAATGCAGAGCCGCCTGATGAGGAAACGGCAAGAGGTATTATTGATAAATTATTCTTTTCAGATCAGCGGTATAACTTAGGTGAAGTTGGACGTTATAGAATGAATAAGAAATTACAGTTGGATATTGGAATGGATAAGCAAGTGCTTACCAAAGAAGATATTATCACTATAATTAAGTATTTAATAGAGTTAATTAATTCAAAAGCAGAAATCGATGATATTGATCATCTTTCTAACAGAAGAGTTAGAACGGTAGGCGAGCAGTTATCATCTCAGTTTGGTGTAGGTTTAGCACGTATGGCTAGAACTATCAGGGAGCGTATGAATGTACGTGATAATGAGGTTTTTACGCCTATTGATTTAATTAATGCAAAAACGTTGTCTTCGGTAATTAATTCATTCTTTGGAACGAATCAATTATCTCAATTTATGGATCAAACAAATCCACTGGCAGAGATTACTCACAAGCGTAGATTATCTGCACTAGGACCCGGTGGACTTTCTAGAGAAAGAGCTGGTTTTGAAGTGCGTGATGTACACTATACTCATTACGGACGTCTTTGTCCTATTGAGACACCTGAAGGGCCAAATATTGGACTTATATCTTCACTTGCAGTTTTCGCAAAGGTTAATCCAATGGGTTTCTTAGAGACTCCTTATAGAAAAGTAAGTAACGCCAAAGTTGATATTGATAATTTTGTGTACCTAAGTGCGGAAGAGGAAGAAGGGAAGAAAATTGCTCAGGCAAATATTCCTTTAGCTGCAGACGGGCAAATTGATACAGATAAAGTTATTGCAAGAGAGGAAGGGGATTTTCCTGTAGTGGATCCTGAAGAAATACACTATACAGATGTAGCTCCAAATCAGATTGCATCCATATCGGCATCTTTAATTCCGTTTTTGGAACATGATGATGCAAACCGTGCTTTGATGGGATCCAACATGATGCGTCAAGCAGTTCCCCTGTTAAAGCCTCAAGCTCCTATCGTTGGAACTGGTCTGGAGAGACAAGTTGCCTCTGATTCGCGAGTTTTAATCAATGCGGAAGGTGATGGAGTAATTCAGTATGTAGATTCTCAAAAAATTACTATCAAGTATGATAGATCCGATGCTGAAAGACTGATTAGTTTTGAAGAGGATGAGAAGACCTATTTCTTAGTAAAATTTAGAAAAACAAACCAAGGAACAAATATTAACCTAAAACCTATTGTAAAAAGAGGAGATAGAGTTAATAAAGGTCAAGTGTTGTGTGAGGGGTATGCAACCGAAAATGGAGAGTTGGCTTTAGGTCGGAACTTGACGGTAGCATTCATGCCTTGGAAGGGGTATAACTTTGAGGATGCCATTGTAATTTCAGAAAAAGTTGTTCGTGAAGATATCTTCACCTCTATCCATGTAGATGAGTATTCCTTAGAAGTAAGAGATACAAAATTAGGAGCTGAGGAATTAACGCATGATATTCCAAATGTGTCTGAAGAGGCTACAAAAGACTTGGATGAGAATGGAATGATCCGTATTGGTGCCGAGGTAAAACCTGGTGACATCTTAATTGGAAAGATCACACCAAAAGGGGAGTCAGATCCTACACCTGAAGAAAAGCTATTAAGAGCTATTTTTGGTGATAAGGCTGGTGATGTTAAAGATGCTTCTTTAAAAGCTTCCCCGTCCTTACGTGGTGTTGTTATAGAGAAAAAATTATTTTCTAGATCTGTAAAAGATAAGAGAAGGCGCTCTGAAGATAAAGAAGAATTATCCAAATTAGAATTGGAATATGAGGTTAAGTTTCAGGAGCTTAAAGACGTACTTGTTGAGAAATTATTTACCATCGTTAATGGTAAGACCTCTCAAGGTGTTTTGAATGATCTTGGAGAAGAAGTACTTCCAAAGGGCAAGAAGTATTCTATGAAGATGCTTAACTCTGTAGATGATTTTGCGCATCTTGTAAGTGGAAGTTGGACGGCAGACAGTTCTGTAAATGAATTAGTAGCAGATTTACTTCACAACTATAAGATCAAATTAAATGATCTTCAAGGGAACTTAAGAAGAGATAAATTTACTATTTCTGTAGGAGATGAATTACCTGCAGGCATTATGAAACTTGCCAAAGTATACGTGGCTAAAAAGCGTAAGCTTAAAGTCGGAGATAAAATGGCGGGTCGTCATGGTAATAAGGGTATCGTATCTAGAATTGTGCGTCAAGAAGACATGCCTTTCTTAAGTGATGGTACACCTGTAGATATCGTTTTGAATCCTTTAGGGGTTCCTTCACGTATGAACATCGGTCAAATTTATGAAACGGTTCTAGGATGGGCTGGTTTAAAATTAGGTAAGAAGTTTGGTACTCCAATTTTTGATGGCGCTACGTTAGATCAAATTAATGAGTATACGGATGAAGCTGGTATTCCTAGATTTGGTCATACCTATTTATATGATGGAGGTACTGGTCAACGTTTTGATCAGCCAGCAACGGTTGGTGTTATTTATATGTTGAAGCTAGGGCATATGGTAGATGACAAAATGCATGCACGTTCTATAGGACCTTACTCTTTAATTACGCAACAACCTTTAGGTGGTAAAGCACAGTTTGGTGGTCAGCGTTTTGGAGAAATGGAAGTTTGGGCGTTAGAAGCATACGGAGCATCTGCAACCTTACGTGAAATACTTACAGTTAAGTCAGATGATGTTATTGGTAGAGCAAAAACATACGAGGCTATAGTGAAAGGGGAAACTATGCCAGAGCCTGGTTTGCCAGAATCATTCAACGTTTTAATGCATGAACTTAAGGGATTAGGTTTAGATATTAGACTTGAAGAATAAATCATAGTCTCAGAAACTATTTGATAACTTATTTTAAATCATTATCAGAACGCTATTATGGCTAGAATAAAAGATAATAACCCAATAAAAAGGTTCAATAAAATTTCCATAGGTTTAGCATCGGCAGAGTCGATTCTAGCAGAGTCTAGAGGAGAGGTTTTGAAGCCAGAAACTATAAATTATAGGACACACAAACCAGAGCGTGACGGATTGTTTTGTGAGCGTATTTTTGGTCCTGTAAAGGATTATGAATGTGCGTGTGGCAAATACAAGAGAATACGTTATAGAGGAATTGTATGTGATCGTTGTGGTGTTGAAGTAACAGAGAAAAAGGTACGAAGAGATAGAGTAGGACATATTAATTTAGTCGTACCTGTAGCACATATTTGGTATTTCCGCTCGCTTCCTAATAAGATTGGTTATTTATTAGGTCTGCCGTCTAAGAAATTGGATATGATTATCTACTACGAAAGGTATGTAGTCATCCAGCCTGGTATTGCTAAAGGTCCAGAAGGTGCAGAGATTAAAAACCTAGACTTCCTTACTGAAGAGGAATATTTGAATATTTTAGAGGAAATTCCTCAAGAAAATCAGTATTTAGACAATACGGATCCCAATAAGTTTATCGCTAAAATGGGAGCGGAGTGCTTAATTGATCTTCTAGAGAGAATAGATCTTAAGCAATTATCTTACGATCTACGGCACAAGGCAAACACAGAAACTTCCAAGCAAAGAAAAACAGAGGCATTAAAGCGTTTACAGGTTGTAGAAGCCTTACGTGAATCTCAGGAGAATAGAGATAATCAACCGGAATGGATGATTATGAAAGTAATTCCGGTTATACCACCAGAATTACGTCCATTGGTGCCATTAGATGGTGGTCGTTTTGCAACTTCAGATTTAAATGATCTGTATAGAAGAGTTATTATTCGTAACAATCGTCTTAAGAGATTGGTTGAGATTAAGGCTCCAGAGGTCATTCTTAGAAATGAGAAGAGGATGCTACAAGAGGCTGTAGATTCACTTTTTGATAATACAAGAAAGGCTTCTGCTGTTAAAACAGAATCTAATAGACCACTAAAATCACTTTCAGATTCATTAAAAGGGAAGCAAGGAAGGTTCCGTCAAAACTTACTAGGAAAGCGTGTAGATTATTCAGCACGATCTGTAATTGTTGTTGGACCAGAAATGAGACTTTTTGAATGTGGTTTACCTAAGGATATGGCGGCAGAATTGTACAAGCCATTTGTTATTAGGAAGCTAATAGAAAGAGGGATAGTCAAGACAGTAAAGTCTGCAAAGAAAATAATTGATAAGAAAGAACCAGTAGTTTGGGATATTTTAGAGAATGTTTTAAAAGGACACCCTGTATTATTAAACAGAGCACCAACGTTACATAGACTTGGTATACAAGCTTTCCAACCCAAACTTATTGAAGGTAAAGCAATACGTTTGCACCCATTGGTGTGTACTGCATTTAATGCAGATTTTGATGGAGATCAAATGGCAGTGCATTTACCTTTAGGACCAGAAGCAATATTAGAATGTCAACTTCTAATGTTAGCCTCTCATAATATTTTGAACCCGGCAAACGGTTCTCCAATAACGGTACCATCTCAGGATATGGTCTTGGGTCTTTATTATATGACCAAAGAGCGCAAATCTACTCCAGAGATGCCAATCAAAGGAGAGGGACTTACTTTTTATTCAGCAGAAGAGGTAGAAATTGCCTTTAATGAAGGAATGGTAAATCTGAATGCAGGTATCAAAGTACGCGCAAAGGACTTTAACGAAGAAGGAGCACTTGTTTTTAAAATAATACCAACTACTGTAGGTAGGGTTTTATTCAATATGGAAGTTCCTGAAGCAGCTGGTTATATTAATGAGGTATTAAATAAGAAATCGTTAAGAGATATTATTGGTGGCATATTAGCCGTTACCGATGTACCTACTTCTGCTGACTTTCTAGATAAGATTAAAACAATGGGATATGATTTCGCTTTTAAAGGGGGTCTATCTTTTAGTTTAGGTGATATTATTATCCCAAAGGAAAAGGGAGAAATGATTGAGGAGGCCAACGGACAAGTAGAAGGTATTATGGCCAACTACAACATGGGTCTTATTACTAACAATGAGCGTTACAATCAAGTAATTGATGTTTGGACCTCTACGAATGCTTCATTAACAGAACTTGCAATGAAACGTATCCGAGAAGACCAGCAAGGTTTTAACTCGGTGTATATGATGCTTGATTCTGGTGCAAGGGGTTCTAAGGAGCAAATTCGCCAGCTAACAGGAATGCGTGGATTAATGGCAAAGCCTAAAAAATCTACCGCTGGTGGTGGTGAAATTATTGAGAATCCAATTCTTTCTAACTTTAAGGAAGGATTATCTATTCTTGAGTATTTCATATCAACACACGGTGCACGTAAGGGATTAGCAGATACCGCTTTGAAAACGGCAGATGCTGGTTATTTAACAAGACGGTTGGTAGATGTTTCACAAGATGTTATTATCAATGTAGAGGACTGTGAGACTCTTAGAGGTGTTGAAGTGGAGGCACTTAAAAAGAATGAGGAGATTGTAGAGACGCTAGGGGAACGTATTTTAGGTCGTGTATCGCTACAGGAACTTTATAATCCTTTAACGGAAGAGTTGTTATTGACTGCAGGCCAGGAAATAATGGAAGCGGATGTTAAGAAAATTCAAGCTTCTCCTATTGAGAAGGTCGAAGTAAGATCGGCATTAACTTGCGAGGCTCAAAAAGGGATTTGTGCTAAATGTTATGGTAGAAACCTTTCAACCAATAAAATGGTACAAAGAGGTGAGGCTGTTGGTGTTGTTGCTGCACAATCTATTGGAGAACCAGGAACGCAATTAACACTACGTACATTCCACGTAGGGGGTATTGCAGGAAATATTTCTGAAGAAAGCAAATTAGAAATTAAGTTCGGTGGTATTGCGGAGATTGAAGATATGAGAACGGTAACTAGTATAGATGCAGAAGGTACTGTATCTGATATTGTTATCTCTAGAACTTCTGAAATTAAAGTGGTAGATAAGAAAACAGGTATTATACTAAGTACAAGTAATATTCCTTATGGTTCTCAACTATTTATAAAGGATGGGGCTAAAGTTGCTAAAGGTGATGTTGTCTGTTCATGGGATCCTTATAACGGTGTTATCGTATCTGAATTCCCAGGTAAAATTGCGTACGAAAATATAGATCAAGGGGTTACTTACCAAGTAGAGATAGATGAACAAACTGGTTTCCAAGAGAAAGTAATTTCAGAATCGCGAAATAAGAAACTAATACCTACACTTTTAATTCAAGATAGTAAAGGTGAAACGTTACGTTCTTATAACCTACCCGTAGGTTCTCACATCATGGTAGATGATGGCGAGAAAATTAAGGAAGGTAAAATTTTAGTTAAGATACCACGTAAATCTGCTAAAGCAGGTGATATTACTGGGGGTCTACCTAGAGTTACGGAACTGTTTGAAGCAAGAAACCCATCTAATCCAGCTGTAGTATCTGAGATTGATGGTGTTGTTTCCTTTGGAAAGATTAAGAGAGGTAACAGAGAAATTATCATTGAGTCAAAACTTGGTGAGGTTAAAAAATATCTGGTAAAATTATCTAATCAAATTCTTGTTCAAGAAAATGATTATGTAAGAGCAGGAATGCCGTTATCAGATGGTTCTGTAACGCCAGAGGATATTTTAGCTATTAAAGGACCTTCAGCTGTACAACAATATTTAGTAAATGAGGTACAAGAAGTATATCGTTTGCAAGGGGTGAAAATTAATGATAAACATTTTGAGGTGGTTGTGCGCCAAATGATGCGTAAAGTTAGAATTGTAGATCCAGGAGATACTATTTTCCTAGAGAATCAGCTTATCCATAAGGATGATTTTATTCAGGAAAATGATGCTATTTTCGGTAAAAAAGTGGTTATAGAATCTGGAGATTCGGCAAACTTAAAAGCAGGACAGATTGTTACTATTCGTGAGCTTAGAGATGAAAATTCTTTATTGAAGCGTAATGATAATGAAGTAGTAGTTGCTAGAGATGCAGTTTCTGCAACAGCTACGCCAATACTGCAAGGTATTACAAGAGCATCGCTACAAACAAAATCGTTTATTTCTGCTGCATCATTCCAGGAGACGACTAAAGTATTAAATGAAGCTGCAGTAAGCGGTAAGATTGATAGCTTAGAAGGTCTAAAAGAAAATGTAATTGTTGGGCACAGAATACCAGCTGGTACAGGAATGAGAGATTATGATAGCATTATTGTAGGCTCAAAAGAAGAGTATGATGAAATAATGGCACGTAAAGAAGCTTTAAAGTTCTAATCATATAATTATCAAGCCCTAAACGTATGTTTAGGGCTTTTTTTTATCCAAATTTTAAAATTATGAGTGAAGAGAAAAAGACAAATCAAAAACAAATTAATATAGAGCTAGATGAGCAAATGGCGGAAGGGATTTATTCAAATCTTGCTATAATCAATCACTCTGTTTCAGAATTTGTTGTAGATTTTATAAGCATGATGCCTGGCGCACCAAAGGCAAAAGTAAAAAGCCGTATCATCTTAACCCCGCAGCACGCAAAAAAATTCTTAAAAGCACTAAATGATAATGTACATCGTTTTGAAAAAGCACATGGGACTATAAAAGATTATGAACAACCACAAATTCCGTTAAATTTTGGTCCTGCAGGCGAAGCATAGCTAGTACATAAATATGCTAGTAGTACGTACTTCAGCACACCATTAATTGGTAGGTACAACATATATCATTCTTAAATTATACGCTAGTTGTAAAGCATGTTGCACTTATTAATTGAACTCATGACTAAAATTCAGTTTTAAAATTCTGAAACAAAGTGTAATTTTACTTTAGGATATTTTGCTCGAGTCATTTGTAATGAAAACTGGGAATCCGCCAAAAATACCAACTGGCCGCGTTTGTCTTTAGCCAAAAATTTACTTTTAACACGCTTAAAATCTAAGAATTCATCAGTTTTTCTATTTTCCGTACCCACCCAACAAGCCTTGTATACAGGAAAATTCTCATAACTACAAGTGGCGCCATACTCATGTTCTAGTCTGTATTGGATTACCTCAAATTGTAGCGCACCTACGGTACCAATAATTTTTCTACCATTTAACTCAAGTGTAAATAACTGGGCTACACCTTCATCCATTAACTGGTCTATACCTTTATAAAGCTGTTTAGACTTCATAGG
>Ga0115565_10002134_pt1 | contig 15538 bp, 7 predicted proteins | sample COGITO_mtgs_1105_FD_87199 | JGI IMG/M metagenome (GOLD analysis project Ga0115565, IMG submission 87199) | Pelagic marine microbial communities from North Sea - COGITO_mtgs_110530 | ecosystem: Environmental > Aquatic > Marine > Epipelagic | place: Germany:Helgoland, sampling site Kabeltonne... | reverse complement strand
GGCACTGCCAGGGGCACCCCGGGCGTCTTGCATGAATGAGGTTGGGTGCACAAACGTGCCCTGAAACAGGCACACGGCGCAGTGCAGCGCACGCGTGTGCACGTGTAGAAGTCTCACAATGCATGCACGCGTTGTGTTGGAAAAGTGCTGTGACCACTGCGCAGGGTTGTTTGCGGCTGCTGGTGTTAAGCACACTTCACAGCGCACTGTGTGCCAGCCTGTGCGCCCAACTGTGTGCATTGAATGTCAAGGGCGTTCCCCTTGGGACAGTACACGGTGCTGTTCACTGCCTGCTGCTCGTCACTGGAGCCCTGTGGCGCCGCAGCAGTGCTCGCTGCAGCAGCTGCACTGCTGCACGTTAGTGTAGCTGAAGAAGAGCACGCAGAAGTTCGCATCAGAGTGGCGCTTTGCCCCGCTGGGCACTGCAAGTGCTGGCCAGGGTACGCTGTGTTAGAGGCAGCTCCCAGTGTCTTGCGCGGGGGAACTGTCGGTGTTGCACGTGGGGGGGGGCACGCAGCTGGCGCATCCATGCAGCCCACCATGCTCCCTGCTGCACTGTACCACGGCGCAGCAGCAACTTGCCTGGACAGTGCAGGCACTTGGTTTGAACCGCAGGTGATGACACTGCCTTCCACTGCAGTGTTCCTCACAAGCACTGGGGCGCACACTGCAGAGTGCCTTTCATACGCAGTCTGTCCTGCAGCGGCGCTGCTCGTTGAAACATCAGGTGCTGACAGCACTGCAGCCACTGTGGAGGTACCTCCGCACCTGGACGTGTTCAAAGCCGCGCCAGGCACTGCAACTCCTGGTGCAGCTCGCTTAGGGCACAGGGTGCTTTGATCCAGGCCCATGGTGCTTCAGTGCAGGTGATCGCAGTCGTGCACAGGTGTGGCAGTGTGCTCTGGGTGTGTTTGCGGGGTGCGCCTGAGCTGCATCTCATTCTTTTCCGTGGCACGGGGCGTGCAGTTCTGCGCGGCTGCTGCGTGGCCTGCACACTCCTCTTCCTGCAAGAGCTCACGCACCGCCCGTCCCCTGTCACTGTCACTCCTGAGCCATCGGGGTTCAGTGCCGCATGCCTTCCAATGTGTTGGTGCCTGTATGCTGTCAATGTGTGCAGTGGTCCCTTTGCATGAAAGACGCACGCGGCGTGCCATCTGGGGGGCCTTGCATGCGTGCTGGTTGCGCCCCGTTCCACTGCACTCGAAGTGCACCACGCGTTCCTGCACTTCCCGCAGCAGCACGCACACTTTCAGTAGGGTGTGAACGCTTGCACCCTGAAAGGGTCGCCCAATTTTACACGGGTGCTCAAACTTTCTGCTTGCAGCGCTCGAGTGTGTCTGTGTGTGTGCGAGTGGGTGGGTGCATGGGGACATGTTCCACCTCCACAAACCACCTTTCACTGTGTGACTGCGCATTGAAACAGGATTGCACCTGCAGTGCACTACTGCTCCCCTTCACTCCCCATCGTCCCCTGTAAGCGCACGCAAAGTGCGACACGTGCGCCGCCCCTCCCCCGCAATCACGTACACTCTGCAGCCACCTGCAGGCACACAACATGAGCGACATGAGCAGCAGCAACCAAGAGGCAGACCGCGTGCAGCGGCGCCTGCAGCGGCTCACTGAAAAAACCGTGGAAACCACGAAGGCAGCGGACGGCATGACCATTTTCGCAATTGTAAGCAGCCTCCTCGCGGCAGCAGCAGTCATTGCAGCAATTGTGCTGGGCGTGGAAATGGACAAGAAATCCAAGAAGTGCTACAACGCTGCCTTCACACACGCCGCGAAAATGGAGCGTGAGGGTGGCCCCTTTGAGGGTGGTACTGGAGATGCCTCCATGAATGCCCGAGCGTCGTCTTTTCTGCGCTCTGCATCCAGCAACCTCAAGGCTGGCATGCGCCGCGCGTCTGACGGCGCTAAGAAGCTGCAGGAGGTTGCTGTCGCCAGTGGCGGCGTGGGCATCGCGATGACTGTGCTCTTCGTGGCCGCCTTGACGGCAGTCATTGTGTTGGGAGTGCGCATGCGGGCCTTCAAGGACTGCGCCTGCCCGCCCCCCTACACCAAAGCGTCCAAGATGACCAAGAAGCGCCTCCGTGTTGCCCAGCGCCCCGCCTTCGACATGGTTGAAGGGCAGCACGAAGAGGGGGTGCACCAGGACATGTCTGCGTTCATGAAGGCCATCAGTGAGCAAGGGCCAGCGCAAGCAGTCCTGGGCACCGTGGAGTCCTACGCCGCCCAGCACAAGATGACTGTGCTGCATGAGAGTGCAGACGTTGCAAGTGCAGCCCAAACGCAGCCAGTGCTTGTGCTGCCCATCCTGGTCTCCCAAGCCTGCATGGCGGAAGCGGACTCCATCGTGGCCCAGCACCCCGAACTGAAGCTCATCACCACTCAGACAGCAGCGTATGCTGCTGGCTTCGTTGACACTTCTGACGTACACAGTGAAGACAGGAAGGTGAGCGTGCTGCTCCCCGCAGCTGGCGGTGCTGTGGGGGGGGAGTCCGAATTTGTCCGTAACCTTGCAGAGGCTGTGGGCGTGCAGGTGGACACCACACCCAGTGGGCCGTTTCTGTCGCTGGGTGCACCGTCGCTGTACATACAGCACCCAGACACTGCTGCAGAGCAACAGGCTGTGCTGGATGCAGCCACTGTCATGGGCAAGGTGCTGCAGAAGACAATGCTGGTGGACCAGTACGGCACACAGAACCTGCGCAACCTTTTGGTGCTGACGGACCCTGAGCCCATATCGGAGCAAAGCAAGGCCTTTGTGCCCCTGCAGTCGGGCATGAACGCAGCTGTTGTGGACAACAGTGTGCCTGGTGGCGTGCTGCAGGTGGACATGCTGCAGTTAAAGGGCGCCACGGTGCCTGCGTGGCTGCAGAACACGACGCAATCCTTAGTGGCCAACACTGCATCCAAGCCGCCCACTGAGTCCTGGAAGGGCAGCCAAGTCGTTTCCTTGACAGTGCAAGACGGCCAGCAGTTTCAAGCCCTGCTGGAGTTGGATGCCGTGTGGAAGCGCGTAGCGGCTGCAGCGCAGCAAGGCACAGACCTTGTGGATCTGAGCGAGGAGATGGTGTCTCACGTGATTATGAATGTGCAGCCTCCCTCCAGTGCTGAAGAGGGCGTGACCATGAGGGACATGAACCAGCAGATTCTGGGCACTAAAGAAGCCGCAGACGCGCTCCTGCAGGCCATGGTGGCGTTCATGAACGAAGACCCAGGCGTGGAAGCCATGCAGGTCCTGGACACGCTGCACGCCATTCCCGCCCCCCCATCCACTGCGCTGCTGCTGCACCAAGGCACTGCCGTGGACAGGTTGGCGATGCAGCTTGTCAACAGGGCGTCAGCGGATGCACAGCGGGTGGATGATATTCTGGGGCGCAAAGGCTACGGGGCCCGCGTGGCACTGCGGAACTTGATGCTGGTGCACGGTTGCACCGTGGACCAACTGAAGCTCGTGCGCAGCGAAGATGGAGTGCCGCAACAGGCACCTGACGCAACGCATGCCATGGTGCTGCTCCCTGTGCAGGGCGGAACGTTGTACCGTTTAGTTGTTGTGCATGTGCCGCGGAACGACGTTCCAGGCACACCCGCGTTCACCCCCGTGGGGCCTCCAGAGGACAACATGAGTGTGGAGCAGTTGTACGGCGCCATGCTGGGCATGCAGCTGAACGCTGTGGAGGTGCTGCGTGCCCCCTCCAAGCCCCTCTTTGACTCGTACACTGTGCAGCCCCTGGCATTGCCATACGACTCCACCGAGTCAGCTGCAGAGGTGGCGCAAGCCCTGCGCGCTTCGGAGGGCGCTTTGGTGGCAGACGGTGAACGGGCAGGCTCCCTGCAACAGGCGGCCGCTGCCATGAACTTGCATGGGGCTGACATTGCAGGGGCAGGAAGCGCAGTGGGTGCCATCGGAGTGGTTGCAGCGCCGTACCACCCCGGTACCGCAGCCTTGCTGCGGGGCACAGAGGAGCACGCCCTGCTGTACGCGCAAGGCTTGGTGGATGCGCCCACCCTGCTGCAGCACTCCCTGCAGCAGTACGGCAAGGGATTAGACATGCTGCTGATTGTGGTGGGGGGAGGTACAGCTGCTGCAGACGCTGCAAACATCATGCAGGGCGTGCGGGAGCAGCTGGAGCCGCAGTACATGGCGGCCTCCTTCCGCATGGTCGTCCTGTACAACCCCCGAGCATTGTCCACCACCACTCAGCGCGTCTCTGCTGAGGGGCCGTCTGGTACACCTGCAGTGTGGAACGGCGACATGTCGCAGCTGGCTGAGACGTTGATGAACTTGACCTCTCCCACCACGCTGTGCCCAGCGGTATTCATGGGTGTGGTGAACAACAGCGGCCCCGTGCAGGGCCTCGCTGTGAAGCAACAGCAGACCGCTGATGCCGTGCCTGGCGTGTCTGCTTCTGGTCGAGGTAAGCCGCGCTGCACACAAGGGACGTACCTGGCTATTGTGACGGATGAGTGTGTGTACTGCAAAACCATGGAGGAGGACCTCGACGACATTGTGGCGCAGAATCCACAACTTGGGAAAGTGATTCAGGTGGTGCACTACAAAGATGCCTTGGAGGGCGGGTTACTGACAACCCAGGAACTGAACTCCGGCCTGCCCATGCTGAAGTACATTGACATGAATTTGTCCTTGTACACCGCATCAATTGGGCACGGACGCGACGGTAAAACAGACCTTCAAGGGCGCCTGAGAAATGCTCTCCCGTTGCAGTAGGGGCGGCCACAGCAATGGTTCCGGCGTAGTTGGCAGTGCACCGCTCGCGAGCAGCACGTGAGCTCATCATGCACCCTGACGGGCGCCCAGCTGCGTGCTAAGAGCGCAGCGTGAATGGCCCGCCCCACTCCCCCTCTGCCCTCACCCTGCAGCAGAGCAGATTCAAAATGAAAACGTATCCAACACATACCCTCCACTACCACTCACACACGCAAACATCTCACACTCCCTGCTACGGCGCAGCGTGAGAAACTTGGCACAAGCATTGCTTGCAAGAGGTGCAGTGCTCCACCTTGCGTGTTCCATCCGCGTGGCGTCATGGCACATCAGTCTGCGCCGCAGGGCACGCTGCGCATGCCCAGCATGCCCCCCCACGGACACTCCATGCACGCAGTGCGCCTTGCAGACTGCGCAGCTGCACAGCAGGACCTCTCCGTCAAGCGCCGAGGCGCTGGAAGGTACTACACGGGAGGCATGCGTGGAGCTCCACGGCACGCCGGCCGCACCCTTGCTGCACCCGAAGTGCACCACGGTGTGCACACCCGAGCCAGCGCCGGCACAGCAGTGCAGCGCGGTGCAGCAAACCCGCTTTCAATGCACGCTTCAGGTGCACCAGACACTCCCCATGCTGCTGTACAACGCACAGACGCTGCAGCGGCTGCAACTGGTCATGCAGCAACACTGCGGAGCAACGACGGCGGAGTCGGCTCCCGAGGTGAAGGAGGGGGACGGTACACCCAACTCAGGGGAAGCATTGAGCGGAGGCCAGGCGCAAAAAAACGCACAACTGCACGACGCCGCGGAGCCCTCTGACGCGCCCGGCAGCCGCACTGCAATGCGCGGCAATCAAGGTCTTCCAGGCAGGGAGTGGAGGGTGGTACGCAGGTTGCTGCACGCCGCTGGGAAAGCTTCTGCTGCCTTGCGCACTGTTCGCCGCACTGAGTGCACTGCCACAGAGCAAGATGGTCTCAGGTGCACACCCGCAACAGCACTGCGACTGAACGCTGGTGCTGCTGCATCAGCCGTTGCCGCAGCTGTGGAGGCACACACCAAGGACACGTGCCGTGTCTGGGAAGAAGTGGCGCGTGTAGCACACGGCACATCCTATGCAGATGCCAGCGTCAGGGAGCACTGCACCACGGCAGCTTCCCTGTGCAGGAATGCATCAGACACTCTGCAGCGCCTGGCTGAAGCCGGCCTGCAGAGCATAGCGCAAGTGCAGGCATCTCACGCGGCTGCACAGCGGGGAACAGCACAGGTGCACGCACGGCAGTTGGGACAGCTGCTGGTGCCGGTGCACAAGTATGTGCACCGGCATTTGCACGCATCTGTGACCAGAGGCATGGGCCTGATGCGGGGGTGGGGGGTGCTGGCTCACATTCTGCTTTTTCCACCAAGCCACGCGCAGCACCCGTTAGCCATGCGGTTCAATGCTGCACAACTGGCTGGGCAGTGGTACAACAACCTTGCTGCAGCAGACGCAACAGCCACTGAACACATTCTGCAACAAGCTGACACCCTCAGCGCCTTACACTTCCTTTTACAGGAAGCAGAAGGCGCGTGCACCTCTGCGGCAGACGGCGTGCAGCTGCTGCGTGCGTCAAAGGTGCACGGTGACGCCGCAAGGGATGTGCGCAGGGGGGCTCAGCGCCTGCATCAAGTACTGCTCACTTTACAGCGCCAGTGGTACTGTGCAGCGCACGGTGACAGCCATGCAGCAGTGTGCGATGACGTTGCTTGCAGTGTGCAACGTGTACCCGATGCGCATGCAGCGCACAGTGCACGTTTGTACAAGTGTGCTGCACGGCGCTCACATGCCATTCTGCGGCAGTACGTGGCAGACTGCGGGAGCAGCGTGGAGACAGCCGCTTCTGCAATACAGAACTGCCTTCGAGTGTGCGAGGCAAGGGCAAGGCAGGTGCAGCAGAGGGATGGTGGAGCGCTGCGTGTGCACACCGGGGTGAGACCTGGCCAGGGATCCGTGCATGCATGGTTGGATGCAGTGCGGGACGCACTGCGAGAAGCCGACGGCGTACTGCGTGCAGGTCCATCCACGGTGCAGGGAGCGTGGTGCAGTGCCTATGAAGAGTGAAGTGCATTTCTGTACACGCGTGGTGCACAGGGCGGTCTGGGGCGCGCACCCGCGCACACGCGCGTCACGTGCTTGGTTGGTGCGCCAGTATGAGTCCAGCCACAATGAACACAGGGGATGTCGCTGACAGCCACCGCATGACCTTGTTCACAGTGTCAGTGTACCCCTTGTCTTTGGCTTGCAAAGTGGCTTCAAATGTATCCTTGTTCTTCGTGACGGGCCACACAATCATAGCGCTTCCAAACCCGGCCAAGCCAAGGCCCAACAGCGTTAACGCTACTCCAAGCAACTTCAAAAACATGCTCAAAGGGGCTGCGTTGTATGTGCACTGCCGTTGTACTGATAAGCAGTGCTGTAAAGGCAAACGCTTTCACCTTGTGCGTGTGCGCGCGTATGAAGTGGCACACCTGTTTGCGGCATGCACCATGTGCACCCGCACTGCAGAGCAATGGACTCGTGTGGACCCCCGCTGATCCATACACAGGCCCGACACCCCACCCAGGTCAGGGCGATGCTGCTTACTCACCTCTCGCACATATGCGCACGGCAGACATAGGGGGGTACAATGGGGAGGGCGGGGAGGGGGAAGAGGGGGGGGGGCGGCGGGGAAGGGGGTCCACAGCAGCCGCTTGAGCAGGCAGCCAGTGCGACACAGCATACAATTCACCATCACTGCCAAGAATCCATTGCGCACAGCCACAACGGCAGCCACCTTTACAAACACTTCATTGTACAGGCACACAGCCATGCAGCAGAGTCAGGAGTTGTTTGCAGGCGTGCCTCCGCGCAACCGTGTGTCCATGGGGGCGGTGGACACCCACGTGCAAGAGCAGTGGTACCGAGGGTACGGTGCCGCTCCATATGCACGCATAGCCGCGGTGCACTTGGTGCCGCTCACTGACACCGCTGCTCGTTCCAAGGCGGCCTGCGAGGTGACCTCATCCAAGCTGCTGCAAGGCACTGCAGCTGACGTGCACGGCGTGATGTCCCCCATAATGGGCGCAGCTGCGTCGCTGCGGACGCAGTGCGGGACGTGCGGTAGATCTCCAGCGCTGTGCCCGGGGCACGGTGGCGTGCTGCGACTGGCACTGCCAGTGATGAACCCATACATAGCCCCAGCACTGCAGCCCTTAATGCGCTGCATTTGCTTCTCCTGTGGCAGGGTGAAGGCGTCCCCTGTGGACACCATCTGGGCTTCCACGGCGCACCTGCGCGGGTCCCAGCGCTTGTTGCGCGTGTCTGAAGCTCTGAAGAGCAAGAGGACCTGCGGGCATGCGGACTGCCAAGCTCGTCAACCATCCGTGCACATGCAGCACGCGGACATTTCGCTGCGCTGGGAAACTCCCAAGGTGCAGTGGGCTGCTGCAGTGCACAGCGGCATGCCGCAGTGGGGTGTGGATGCGTGTGCGCTCACTGCCTTCCTGCGCAAGTGGAACGCTGGGGACATTGACACTGTTCTGCGGCAGCTGCCTCCCCATGACGCGCTGCGTGTGGGCGTTGCACCTGTACCGCAACCCCACACCACCCCTGAAGCAGCGTGGGTTGCAGCAGTGCGTGCACCAACTGATGCAGGCAGTGCAGTGCCCACAGGCACAACTCTCGTGGAGGGCGCAGTGATGCACTGCTTGTATGTTGCGCCGCCCACTGTGCGCCCCTTTGTGACGCAGCCTGGGGGAGACGTTAAGGGCGCCACCGCTGCCAGCATGACGGAGCAGTACAGGAGACTTGTACGCAAGGCGCAGTTTCTGCATGACACCGTCCAGTGCGCTGTGGAGTTGGAAAAGGACGGATGCAGCTGTGCTCCCCCTGGCGTGCAGCCTCTGGTGGACGCCATGGCAGCCAACTGGGTGCAGGAGGTGAGGGACAGCACTGCTGGTGCACCCCCTGTGCACACATGGCGTGTTGCTCAGCAAGCCTCTGCTGTACCGTCACCCCAATGGCATGCAGCTGTGCGCAGCAGCATGCAGGGCGTGTTGCTGGGCGTCAAGGGGAAGGCTGCAGCGGGCCTTTTGAACGCTGCAGCAGCCCTGCTGCCCCCTGGACCTTTGCAAACGGCAGCGCAGCATGGTGCTTTGAACGAGGCAGCGTGCAAGTCCCTTAGGGGATGCCTTGTGCCCCTCAACGACGACGCGTGTCCTCAGCAGCACGTCCTGGCGGTGCATCGTGCAGCTGCAGTAATGGCTGGCATGCAGCATACCCTGCAGGCTGTAGTGCAGATGGAGGCAGCCCACCGCGTGTCTGAGAGCGCCCCCTTTTCCTTGACGGGGTCAGCGGCGCACACTTGGCACGTGGCTTGGACAGTCGGTGCTGTCATGGCTGCAGGCCCAGCTGCAACCCACTGCGCGGATGTTCCCCACGACGCAGTGGCGCTGTGGTTGCACGGCGCTGTGCACCCTCATGCCACGTTGGCTGCCTTGAGCGCAGCTGTGGAGGGCGGCGTTGGTGTCCCAGATGCACCAGCATTCCCTTCCAGCATCACGGCTGCGTGCAGGCCTGACGTGACGCAGGGCACGCCGGAGAAATGCACGGGGGGCGTAAAACGGCGTCGCAGTGCAGCAGCTGTACCTGCCGCGCCCCACCCCACCTTGCAGGCTTGGATGCAAGCGGCAGCGTGGGAAGCACTGAAGGCACTGGACAGTGGTGCCTCCCAGGTGCGCGCCTCAGTTGCAGGCGGTGCATCCACGGGGGACATTGCCGCTGCTGTTTTGCTGCGGGGCGGAGGCCCCTGCCGCAAGGCCTTGGACGCTGTGCGGGACGTACTGGATGGGCACTTGGTGAACTCAGAGGAATGGGGGGCGGCTGGTGGGTCAGCGGCCATGGGGCGCAGCGGGGCGTCCTCTGCAGGCCCAGCCCCCAGCGCTCAATCCGCCGACCAGTCCATCACGGGGCTGCTTAAAGGCAAGCGGGGGGAGGTGCGCTCGGTGCTCATGGGGCGCCGCACCAACTTTTCAGCCCGCGCTGTTGCAGCCCCCCGACCAGACTTGGACCTGGACCAGGTGTCCCTGCCAGCCCAAGCAGTGGCAGCAGCACAAACCCTCCCAGAAACCGTGGTGGTGTGGGCGGGGGGACGCTCCCCAAACCTGCACGCCCTCCAAGCGGCTGTTCGGGCGGGGCCTGGTGTAGTGGGGGGGGCAGAGGGTGTCTTGAAGCACAACGGCCAGCTGCTGCTGTTGCAAGCAGGCGCTGCGGGGAAAGACAGCCGGTGCACCGTGGCAGACGCCTTGCGTGCAGGGGACATCGTGGAGAGGCACCAACGCGCTGGGGACATTGTGCTGCTCAACCGCCAGCCCACTCTGCATGAGTCCTCCATCAACGCAGTGCGGGTGGTGTTGGGCAGTGCAGCACAAGGCGCAGTGCTGGGGCTGCCCCTGCCTGCTGTCACGCCGTACAACGCGGACTTTGATGGGGACGAAATGAACGTGCACGTGCCCCAGAGCACTCGAGCCCGGGCTGAAGCAGCCGTGCTCATGGCCATGCAGCATCGCATTGTTTCCCGCGCAGTGAACAAGCCCGTGGTGGGCGCAGTGCAAGACACCCTGCTGGCGGCGTACTTGCTGACGCGGGGGGGAGGGCCAGGGGACGCCTGCCTGCAGCTGCCCTTTCCCCTGGCAGCAGCCGTGGCTGTTGCCGCTGGTGTCCCCATACCCGTCATGCTGCACGCGGCACGTGCAGCTGGGGGCACCACTGTGCCTGGAAACGCAGTGTTGTCTGCGCTGCTGCCCCGCATCACTGGGCATTGGAGCGCCCCTCAGCGGGCTGCTGGCCGCAGCGCAGGGTGCCTTCCCAGCAGGCAAGAGCAACCAGTGGTGCTGCGGCACGGCACACTGTGCAGCGGTACCCTCACCAAGGCGCAATTGGGCGCCGTGCCTGCCGGCGTCGTGCACCGTGCCGTGCTGCAGTTTGGCGCCCACGTGGGGTGTGCAGCTGTTACTGCATTGACAAAGGGCATGGACAGTTGGGGGCGCGTCAGTGGGTTTTCCGTGGGGTTGGGGGATGTCCTGGTGCCCCTTGTGGCACGCGCAGCAGCCTCCAGGGGAGTGCGTGCACTGGTGGCCGCTGCCGCTTCAGTGACGTCTGCTGTGCAGTCCTGCAGCAGGGCAGGCGCGTTGACCCTGCACGCAGCAGCGCAGGCAGAAGCTGCAGTGCACAATGTGCTCGGAGAGGGCATGGATGCGGCGCATCGCAGCGGCGCCACGGGGTGGCTGCAGGCACCCCACAACGGCTTGAATGCCATGTCCGCGTCAGGCGCCAAGGGCTCCGCTGTGAACCGTGTGCAGTGCGCGCTGGTGGTGGGGCAACAGACTGTCGACGGCGCCCGCATGGATGGACAGGCACTGCCGCCGCACGCCTGCACCCCGTACGTGCCTGCAGCGCAGGGCTTCATATCCAGTGGGTACTTGGGGGGGCTGTCTCCCACAGAAGTGTTCCACGCTGCCAGGGCTGGCGGTGCCAACCTGGTGGACACCGCAGTGCGCACCTCGGTGACGGGGTACCTACAGCGCAAACTGGAAGCAGCCCTCACAGGGGCAGTGTCCACCCCGGCGTGTGGGGTGCGAGACTCCTTGGGGCGTGTGCTGTGCACGCTGTCTGGGGGGGACGGCATGAACCCAGCTGCGCTGCAACGCATGAAAGTGCCATGGTTGCAGCCGGCAACGGTGCACGCAGCAGGCAGCGGTGTGCCACCTGGGCTGGAGGGATGGGGTGCCTCGCCTCCCCCTGCAGCAGTGCACAGTGTGCGTGTTGCAAGGCAGTGGATGGGTGCACTGCCCAATGGCCCCTTGCAGGCACACCCAGACGCGGCGTCCACAGTGGCATGCCCCTTTGACTTCACCAGCGGCTTGCAGCATGCAGCGTCTCAGGACGCCTCCGCAGGCCGGGGTAGCTCTGCAACGACCTTGTGCAGTGCAGCCTTTTTGGAGGCGTGCATTGACGCGTTTTCTTGCCGCGTGCAGGCGCTGGTGGGCAGGGTGGCCACTGCGCCGCTGCTGGCAACGGCGTGGAGCTGCTTGTCGCCCAAGGCCTGTGCAGAGAGCTGCGCAGGACCGGGTGCAGTGCACAGTGTGCTGTGCTCTGCACTGTCTGCTGTGCGCAGGGCGATGCTGCCACCGGGCGAAAGCATGGGTGCCCTGGCAGCGGAGTCCATTGGAGAGCCCTCCACTCAAATGACACTGAACACCTTCCACGCTCCCGGGGCAGCCGTGGGGGGGGTCACAGAGGGCGTCCCTCGTGCCCTGGAGTTGCTGGCCGGCGAACGGTCCACTCACAGCACCACTGTGCTGCGGGTTGCGCCTTGCGACGGGGTGCCTGCGTCGCAATTAGCGGCGCAGCTGTGCGGCAACACGTTGCAGGCGTGCTGTGAAGACGCGCGTGTCGTGCCCGTGGGTGCAGCACACGGCGCCATGCACCTCACTGCCCCCCCAGAGGTGCAGTGGATGCGCACGGCACACAGTGTGCACTGTGCACTGCAGTGTGAAGCTGTCCGGGATGGGCACGCAGTGCACATCTCTGTGAACCAAGAAAGCATGGTGGCTCATGGGCTGTCACAGCGGGACATTGCAGCGGCCTTGCACACTGCGGTGCACTGCACTCTGGCTGAACAAGACGGCCGGTCCAGCACCACGTCCAGCTTCAGTGTGCTGCCCAGTTGCGCCGGCGCGCCTGGCAGCGCCCTGTGGGTGCACCCTGCACTTGGGGCGCCGGCGTGGGGACCGCAAGACGCTAGCTGTGTCCTGCAGGCAGTGCTGCGCGCTCTGCACCCCGCACAGTCGGCTCGGGCTGTGCAGGCTGTGGTGCACGCGGAGCCGTGGAAGGACCCATGCAGCGGGCTGGACATGGTGCTAGCTGCCGGTGGCTCCCTAGCGGCTGTCGCCAAAGTGCGCGGCGTGGACGTGCTGCACACCAAGACCAACACTCCAGTGGACGCCTTGGCTGTGCTGGGCATTGCTGGGGCCCGTGCGTGCCTACTGGAGCAACTGCTGGACGTCATGGGCGGCAGTGGCGGCAGAGTGGACCCCCGCCATCTCATGCTGCTGGTGGACTGGGTGACTGCTGACGGCGGCCTTCGAGCTCTGACACGCCACGGCATCAACCGCTGCGGTCACGCCCCCCTGCGTGAAGCGGCATTCGAAGAGACCTCTTCCAGCATCGCTGCAGGAGCAGTGAGCTGCGTGCGGGATGGCATGCGGGACACGGCGTCTTGTGCCATCATGGGCGCTGTAGCACCCTGGGGCACCGGCAGCGTATCTGTTGTGCAAAGCGGCCGCCCCTGTGACACTTCAAGCGCAGCCTTGGCGCACCGCGTGCAGCAACAAGGGTGCCCCCTCGCAACGCAGAGCCACGTCATCTCGAAAGCAGGCGCTCCCAGCGTGCAGGCAGGCACGTCCAAACGCAGCATGCTGGAAAATCTCATGCGGCGCACCTTCACAGCCCATGCTGCAGAGTGTGCAGACAACGGACACTCGGACGCTGAGGTGCACAGTGCATGGAACACGTTCATGAAAGAGACACTGGCCAATGTGCGCGGCAGTGGCCGTCAAGCTTCATGGGTCCCCCCCGCGCAGTAGTTGCTGGTGTGTGTGTGTGTGTGTGCGTGTGTGTGTTAGGACGTGTACCTGTGCAACGGCAGCGCTGAACGGGTGTTTGGCCGCGACAATGCATTGAAAATATGCATAAGCAAACATCAAGTGCAGTGCACATGCGCCTGTCCTGATGTTGTGGGATGCTTGGAGTTCATGGATTATTCTAGTTCATTCTGAAAGACTGTTCATCTTTGTTTGGCTTTCCCCCAAGACGTTCACTGCACCGAGTAGCTGCACTGCACTGCACCTTGCCCTGCGCACGTTCTCTGATTGCACTGCTGCTGTTTACCTCAAGTTCCCCTGCGACGTTTTCTAGGTGCTGGCAGCGTCAGCGCTGCAGTGTGCAACCACGCCCACCACACGGCGTGCAGGAATGCATCTGCGACGTCGTGACGGTGGGCCGGTGGCAACGCGCAGAGCTCATGCCACAGCACAGCATTGGAGTCGTCATCCACCCCATTGCACCGTGCTGTGCCCCACAGCAGCTCCAGGAGGGTAGCCAGAGACGCTGTTTTGTTTTGGGTGTACGTGCTGGAGGACGTGGTAGCACGAGTGCGTGCTGGCGCGCCTACAGCGGCAGCTGCCACTTGCTGCGCACCTGGACGCGTCGCTGAAGTGCTGTTGTGTGCGCCGTGGCTGCGGAGCGCGGCGCTTTCTGCAGGCTCAGCTTGCAAGGAGTGCTGCGGTGCAGCCGCCCATGGATCGGCAGCACTCCACAGGTCCTCGTCATCGTGCCCTTCAGGGGCAGCAGGATGCACTGCATCGTCTACGCTGGGTGATTGCACCAGCTCCGCCACCACCGTGCACGCGGAGTCTTCTGCTGCGTCGGAACCTTGCCACCACGTGCAGTGTTCTGCTTGGCTTGCTGCACTCTTTGTAGCCTGCAGCACGCTGCCCGCTGGTCCCCGTGCTACATATGCCAGCACCACGCTGCCCTTGGAACGGCTTCCACTTGCGCTGGTGAGGGCAGCACCTGACGCGCTGCGCGCTTGCGGACACCGCACCAACTGCACGGCGCCCCTGGCTACTTGCGCTTTAGGGGTGGAGCGTAACGCCATGGTGCGCTGCACGCTGTGCAGCACGACATCTACAACTTTCATTTTTGAAGCCCCAGACTGAAAGGCAAGCGCAGGAGCCGCCAGCCCTGATGCGTGTGCATCCCGCAGCGCTTGTGCGTACAGCGCCGTGGCAATGGCATCTGCAACACGCACGTTTGCGATGCGGTGCACGGATTGCGCTTCTACCACGATGGCGTCGGGCAGCGGCGTGGTGGGAACGTTGCGCACGTGGTTGCACAGCGCCACTACACGCTGAGCTGGGTCCAATTTGGGCGTTGCCACGCCACTGTGCTCCTCCGCAGCGTCCAATAAATTGCACGGCAGCACTTGGTGCACACGCCAGGGGCATTGCTGCAACCAGTGTGCAAATGCCAAGTCTCTGTGCTGCTGTGCGGGGAGTGTACTGCCGTGCCACTGAGGCCCCCACTGGGGACACCGAGGGAAGGACAAGGTGACTCTTGCCATGTACCGCTGTCCCACGTCCACGGCGTGCACAACGTATTGGTCTTGCAAGGCGACAGGCAGACACCCCGTGAACGTGTCTTTTTGAACGGCACTCATTTGCAGTGTGGGGTACCTTTGCACGTCATGTGCACGTGATGTCAGTGCAGTGCACAGTGGGTGTCACTGAATAATCAAGCCATGTACGCGTGTGTGTGTGTGTGTGTGTTGTGTGCGTACGGACGGTTCTGTCCACCCCCACTTCGTGCATGGCTGGCCCTAAAAAGCGTTGAGGTAGCCCTTGTGTGTGAGGGGGGGGGGTGTAGAGTGGAGAAGGGGGTGAAAAATGAGCAAGTCCTCACGGACGTTTCTAGAGGCAGCTGTTGGAACGTTCGTCTGGCATCTCCGCGTATGATTGTCATTCTGGGACCTAGGTCCCGAAATTTTAAAAAAAATGTCCGAGCTGGAAGCATGCATGCCGCCTGGTGCACATTGTACCCCCCCCCCTCCCCCCGCTAGCCCCAAGTACTCGCACGATACCTCCTCCCTCGACAGGAACAGACGAGGGAGCACGCTGAAACACCTGCAGTGGTGCCATAACCTCTGAAGCTGGAATGGGGGGGGGGGGGGGTGGGGG
>Ga0115565_10002126_pt1 | contig 15565 bp, 13 predicted proteins | sample COGITO_mtgs_1105_FD_87199 | JGI IMG/M metagenome (GOLD analysis project Ga0115565, IMG submission 87199) | Pelagic marine microbial communities from North Sea - COGITO_mtgs_110530 | ecosystem: Environmental > Aquatic > Marine > Epipelagic | place: Germany:Helgoland, sampling site Kabeltonne... | reverse complement strand
TTAGAAACCTCACGCGCTTCGATGGAAACGTCGATGGAACGATTGTCATCTGGCAAGCGTATTAACTCAGCCATGGATGATTCTGCAGGTTTAGCAATTTCTCATTCTTTGGAATCTAAAATCTCTTCAATGAATCAAGGTATTCGAAATGCCAACGATGGCATCTCAATGTTGCAAACTGCGGAAGGCGCATTGGAAGAAACAAGCTCTATGCTAAATCGCATGAAAGAGCTTGCGACTCAAGCCAGCAGTGGCAGTTATTCTGCTTCTGATCGTGTTGCCCTGGACGCGGAGTTCCAAGCTTTGGCGGCTGCAATTACCTCGATCGCTAAAGAGACGGACTTCAACGGCACTAATATGCTCAACTCTGCAACAAGCGTCTCTTTTCAAGTTGGAGATGGCGCTACAGATAACGTCTCAATGACCTTTCAATCAATGAAGGCAACCGATTTGGATATTTTTGATAGTACCTCTGCTGTTGTTGAATTGGCTAGCACTGCCAATACAGGAGAGAATGGTGCCGGACTTAAGCAGGCAGGCACGTTTACAATTACCACAGCCACGACTGCATCCAAGTCTCTGGAAATGGAAGTAAATGGCACGGTTTACACTCAAAAGTTCGATACAGGTGTAACGGCAACCATGCAACTTTTGGCGGCCCAAATTACTGCTGACCAGGAAGATATCCATGCTACATCCGCTACGGGTACTGTTCTAACGTTAACAAGTTTAACGGATAATGCAGGCTGGACGTCGACTGGCCTAAAAGTCTTTAATGATTCAGAGGCAGTTGTTTCAACTGCAGCCTTCGCTGGTACGACTGAAAACGCAGCTGCCGCAAAGCAGTCAGGCACATACACTGCAACAGCAGCTGCTGCTAACCAGACGCTTTCAGTAACGATCAATGGCACTGATTTTACGCAAGACTTTGATACCGACGCAGCAACGACTATGGAAAAGTTAGCACTTCAAATTAATGATGGGACGACTAATCTTTCGGCTACAACCTCAGCGTCCACAAATCTTCTTATCGAAAGTACTGTTAACGGGACCGCGTTCACTGCGGGTGCGCTCGTAACAACACAAGATCATGGTGCAAACGCGAGTATCTTGACAGCCGCTGGTGCTAGCGCAGCAATGAGTTCCATTGATTCTTCAATAGCACAAGTAGATTCCTATCGAAGTGAGCTAGGTGCAGTAGCTAACAGGCTAGACCACACTGTTTCTAACTTGATGAATCGAGTGGAGAACCAGTCAGCTGCGCAATCTCGTATTGAAGATACAGACTTTGCCGTTGAATCAGCTAACCTTGCTAAGGCTCAAGTGCTTCAGCAAGCGGGCACTGCAATGTTAGCGCAAGCTAATGCTTCAGGCCAAAGCGTCTTGTCACTGTTAAAGTAAACCGGTAATCTAGTTTGGGGTCGTGAGCTTTTTTACGCCCCTTATTAGATTGATTAACCCAACAGGAGGTTGTTATGGCGATCGAAGCAGTTGCAACGAATCCCCAAGTAGCTCCTCAGATAGTGAATACTCAAGTCGGCAATGACCGACCCGTTGCAAAGGTAGAAGCGGTGGTAAAGGAACAACCAAAGCCAGTACCTGCAGCTCCAAAGATTGACATTAATCGAGAACCGATTATCTCATCAAAGGAGCTTGAAGCCAAAATCAGTGAATTAAACGAAGCCATGGTTTCGCGTAATCAGGCTGTAATATTTAGCACTGACCCTCAAACAGGGAAGGATATAGTAAGAGTCACCAATTCAAGTACGGGTGAACTTATAAGGCAAATGCCTAGTGTTGAAGCGCTCAAAGCAATGCAGAATATTGACCAAATGATGGGCCTTATTTTTAACAAACGGACTTAAACACAGCAAAGACTTTGTAAAGTCAAAAACAGCGTCACATAACTGGACGCTGTTTTTTTTTGCTTTTGAATTGATCAATTAATCAGTGTGCTTATAAGGTGGCATGATTTTTGCTTTAAGTAAGATACAGAACGAAATTTCTATATAACGGCAAACACTTGCCACTTATGGCTCTGCGGCAAAGGGGTCAGGAAAGGGAGGGATTATGGCAGTTGACTATCTAAATGCTATGGGTGTTGGTGCAGGTTTCGATACTAAAGCCTTAGTCACCGCCATAGTTGATGCCGAAAAAGCCAGTAAGCAAGCCACTATTGACCGTAAGACTAAGGATGTCGAGGCCAGTGTCTCCGGCATGGCTCAGCTTAAATCCTCCCTCACTACGCTGCAAGCGGCATTCCAAGCCGTAGATGATAAGCGGGACTTTAACTTCTCTACTTTTTCAAACTCAGCCCCAACGCAGCTTAACGCTCAATTTGATTCCAGCACATCGGAGCCTGGTACTTACAAGGTCACTGTGAGTCAATTGGCGCAGAACGATGTTTATCAGACGAATGCCGTCGCAGAAGTGCTAGAAGTAGACACCTATACGCTTAATTCTGCTGTCAACGCCAGTGGGAGCGTGTCATTTGCCTATGGTGGCCTTACTTACACCCAGGCCTTTCTTACTGACTCCACAACGACAATGAACGGGCTTATAGCCTCTATAAATGCAGGCTCTGCTGGGGCAACAGTGACTGCAGTTGCCACTAACAGCACAACCTTTACCATTACCAAAGATGCTGGAAGTGATACACAAATGACCAAAGGCACCATTGGTGGAACAAGCAATGGATCCACGGGACTCACTGTGTCAACTGCAGATACTACTGCAGGGATAGGTGCTTCTACGGTGGACCAGAACGGCACATCAGCAGCAACGGTTGTCATCCAAGTGGGTTCAGCTGCAGCTGAAACGGTTACTTTAGCAGCGGGTAGCACGTCCTTGGCAGATCTCGTTACAGGCATCAATGCGCTCACTGCTGATGTCTCTGCGCGTCTTGTAGAGACTAGTAGTGGTACTTTCCGTATTGTCGTTGAAGGCCCTGAGGGCAGTGATAACGCGCTGACGATTACGGACTCTGTGTTTGGTTTACAAACCACAAATACACAGGAGGTAGATACCTATACACTCGGTGCTGCTGTTGTTGATGGGGGTAGTGCGTCATTTACCTTTGGAGGTACTACTTACACACAGGCCTATTCTTCGAGCTCAGCAAATACAATTGTCCAGCTTGCCGCTCAGGTAAATGCTGTATCTGGAATCACAGTTGCTGCAGTTTCTGGTAGTGGAGTGGCTTTCACTATAACCAGTGACGTTGGAAGTGATACGCAGATGACCAAAGGCACCATTGGCGGAACAACCAACGGCGATGTTGCGCTTACCATTTCAACTGTAGATACTACAACGGGAAGTGATGGTAATAAAATCCAAGGAGCACAAAATGCCACACTCAGCGTGAATGGATTAGCTATTTCTAGTGCAACTAATCAAATAGACGCCGTGGTACCTGGACTTAAGCTCGATCTTATGGAGGTTTCAGCCAGTGCTGTGGTGTTATCAGTAGGGCGGGATACGACTGTAGCCAAAGCAGCCATTACAAATTTAGTAGATGCCTATAATACGTTTGAAGGTGTGATTAAAGGCCTTACTGCAGCTGGCTCTGCAACCACGGATGAGGGCAGCCTCAAAACTGATTCTACGGTGAAGGCCATTAGAAGCAAGATGCGTAGTTTTTTAACTACTAACAGTACAACACCGGGAACTACCCAGGACAACATAATGGACATTGGTATCTCGCTACAGAAGGATGGAACCTTCTCGGTGAACCAAACAACGTTAAGTTCAGCGTTGACCAATTATTATGACGACATCACTAAAATGTTTAGCGCCAATACAGATGATCAAACTACTATAGGTTTTGCCAATAGGGGCATTGCGGGAGACTTGGTGAACCAAATAACGGCCTACCTCGCCTATGATGGTGTGGTTAAGCTCCGAGAGACCAGTTATTCGAAAACAACATCAGAGCTAGCCAGCGACCAAAAGGCGCTGGATACGAAGATGTCGTCTATTGAGGCGAGGTACACTAAGCAATTTAGTACCATGAGTAAGATAATGGCTGAAATGAAATCCACACAGGAGTATCTGGAATCGCAATTAGAAAATTTACCATTTACGAAAAGTAATGATTAATTGGTTTAATATTAATTTATTTGTATTGAAATTAAATGATCATGTTGTGATCTCCTTGTTAAATGATGATATTTTATGATGTTTAGACGATCCCCTCTTCAGCAATATGGCAGTGTTCAACATGATGCGCAGGCAGAGTTTGCCTCTGCTCATGAAAAAACATTGATGCTATTTGATGGTGCAATAACTTTTATTGGTGTTGCATTACAAGCCATCGCGCGTTCAGATTACGAGTTAAAAGGTAAGATGATTAGCAAATCTATTGCTGTGATTAATGGGTTAAAAGATTGTTTAGATATGAGTCATGGTGAGTTACCAAGTAATCTCCATGATTTATATGAGTACATGGTTGAGAATCTCTTTCAGGCCAACCTAACATCTGACGTGGAAACCATTAAAGAGATTCAATTGTTGCTTAAAACTGTGAGAGAAAGCTGGGCTCAGATTCCGTCTGAAATGCATCAAATTAGTTCGAATAAAGCTCGCTAAAAATAACATCAAAGTTGTTAATGTTTGTGTGTTTTCTGCCGATAATATAAGTGTTATCTACCGCAATTAAGGAACACTTTATGAATGCTATCGCAGCCTTGGCAAAATATGGCCAGATTAAAAATGATGCTCAAACCTCCTATGCTTCACCCCATCAATTGATGTTAATGTTATTTGATGGTGCAATCGAGGCGATGAGCATGACTGTTTGTGCTATCCAAAACAACAATTTTGAGTTACGAAGTAAACAAAGCACTCGTTCCATCACTATTATTAACGGTATGCGTGAATGTTTAGACATGGAAACGGGGGGAGAATTAGCCAACAATTTATATTCCTTGTATCAATATATGACCAAAGAATTATTCAGAGCCAGCTTCAAAAATGATGCGGATACTGTGCAAAATATTCAGTCGATGTTGAAAGATATTCGTGGGTCTTGGGAAAAAATTCCATTGGATATGCACTATATGCAAAAGGTCAATTAGTCTCAGCTACACTTGGTTACAAAGTAACTCAGCGTTTTACCTGCACTCAATTGTATATGTCGGTATTTTGACGATCCCAACTCGTATGGATAGAGCCATGTCAATTACCGATTTTTTATTGTTAGGCAACTCGGCCCATGCAGCAGGTTAAACTGCTCATTCAACAAGTTGCTCAGTCTAACGCCTCTTTACTCATTCTTGGAGAATCTGCCACGGGTAAAGCGTTGGTCGCTAAGGCCTTGTATCAAGAGTCTAACCCCTGCAAGCTCTCACTTGTGCCGACAAAGTTGGTATAATTTTAAAATTAGTCAACTAAGATTTGAAATCTAGCGTTGGGCACTGTGTTAAAGAGCAGCGTTTTTGGAATTTTGAATCACTTAATCTAAAAATTGCTGAATCGATTGACTTAAAGAAATATTTATCGATAACCCCAACTCGCGTTTTGCTCTAGTGATATCAGGTATGTAAACATTTCGGTCTTGGAAACCACCATCTCCATTCCTAAATACTACCGGTTTATTTGGACTCAATATGTCTCTGACAAGATGTGCAAGATTGGAGATTGAAATGGAATGGTCAGAACCGACATTGTAAGCACGCCCAGCAACTCCTTTATCCAATATACAGACCAACCAATCGGCCAAATCAGCTTGGTTCATATAGGATCTCACAGGAGTGCCGTCGCCAGCTACATTGATTTCGTTGTTGTAAAGGGCATCTTGAATGAAATTTCCAATCGCAAAATGTGCACTTAGAGGTAAATCTTGTCCAACAAACGCAAAACACCGAGCAACAACTGACTCGACTCCATAGCGATCGTTGTACAAACAGCATAGATGTTCTGATGCTCGCTTTGCCATGCTGTAAGCGCTCATCGGGTCCAGAGGATCCGGTATACCCAAATAGCTTTCAGGAATTTCTTCCAACGTTTCAGGCTGAGGGCCATATACCCCTCCAGAACTAGTCAAGAGAACACGTTTGACATTGTTTTTTACAGCATAATCAAGGATATTACGGGTGCCATTAACGACTTCATCATATCGCTGCAGCGCTGGAAGAGAAGGGCCAACCGTTGACTCGGTAGCCGCATGCAATATATGAGTGAAAAAATCATCTACTGGCAAGCTTTCATAATCAAGAATATTACTTTTATGGAGAGTTAGCCAGCTTTTAGAACTGAATTCAGGATAACGTTCCACAAAACTAATTGGCGATCTGGTTACGATAGTTACTTCTGGGACGCTTAAACCACATACTTCATCTCTAAGCCAACTACGAAGAAGGGCGCGACCAAAAAATCCAGTTCCACCTGTGATCAATAATTTCATAATTTATTAGCTCTTAGCCGATTCTATATATAACAACTAGACACCCAAAAAATCTTGCGAAACTAAACAGATAACGTTTTTTAATATTCCGGAGGGTTTATGTATTTAAACACCTTTTCAGAAATAATATCTCCAAGAGGCGGTGACATCGCATGCAATGGGTTTGATTCCATAGAACCATTAGGCAACATGCGACTAGCGATCTTAGGAAAGTACGTCTGATCTGGGCAGATAGAAAGGATAAATATTGCTGGCCCTGTTTTATTAAATAAACTCTGAAATTCTGTCTGACCGATTTCATTCAGATTTGTAAGACGCATAGTTTCTATTCCCCACACATCTCCGACTTTATCCCAATTTGGAAGTCCCAAGCCCGTTGCTCTGTCACAGCCAATATATTTCCCTGAAAAATAATTCCTTTGAGTCATTCGAATTGATGCGTGGCCAGCATCATCAAATATAAATATTTTAATATTTAAGTTTTGAGCAGCTATCGTGCCCAGTTCTTGTATATTTTGACTAAATCCCCCATCACCCTCTAACAGAACTGTTCGTAATCCAGAAGAAATAGCAGCGCCAATTGCACCTGACAGGCCATAACCCATTGAAGCAAGGCCTTTATTCGTAATAATTCTTTGCCCTCTCTTTTGCTGAAAACATTGCATCGCTGTTGTGAAAGCACTTCCGCTGCTGCACGGAATTAACACATCATTTTCTTGCATCAAGTCTGACAATGCAGTAACAAAATCTTGAGGAGCTATAAAGTCCTCAAAATCCTCATTTATATCCTCTTCAACCAATGGTATTGCGGCTCTTGTCTGGACGCAGAAATCCAGCCAAGACTCCCAATCTTTATTTACCACCACTTCAGTCAATCGATTAATATACGCGTTACAATCTCCTAGAATTGGTAAATCAATATTTGGATGTCCTTTAGTTAGTTCACTGCTATCCAGTTCAATACAAATAACTTTACCCACTGGAACAAAAGCCTGCCAGTTAAATCCTGTTTGCTGTAAACCTAGGCGCGTCCCCAAACAAATTACCAAGTCAGCCTGTTGAATCAATATGTTTGACGACCTTTGCCCCCAAGTATTAGGGCGGCCAATATAAACAGGACAGTCAGAAGATATAAGATCTGCACCATTCCATGTAGTAGCCACAGGGATAGAATTTTCAACTGCATAGCTTTCAACGCGATGAGCAGACTCTATATCAACGCCACCCCCCAGCAAAAAGACTGGTCTCTTTGAAGAACAGAGCATATCGAGCATTACTGCCAATTGTTTTTCATTAAACGGCATAGTCTGAAATTCGTCTTCTTGAACAATTTCACCAATATTACTGACACATTGTGCTGCTTGAACATCCAACGATATTTCCAAGAATACGGGTGCTTTTCTAATATTTTTATTAGCAACTGCATATTTATGGAATTCTTTCTTAGCAATCGGCTTATCAAGTCTCACAGAATAATTTGTCAAAGGTTTGCAGATAGTCACCCCATCAATCTCTTGAATGCCATTTTGTCTAGTATCACCCCTAGACAAGTCATCAGTTTTAACTTGACCTCCAATAACAAGTACATAACGGCTCTCCAAATATGCTCCCGCTAACCCTGTAATTGCATTAGTGATTCCCGGTCCAGCAGTCACAAGTGCTAGTGCCTTTGCGGAACCTGCTAAATGGTTATGATACTCAGCTGCAATAACAGCGGCCACTTCATGAATTACAGGAATTGCATTTAAATGCCGGTCAAGACTTTCCGTGAGGTGCATGATATTGCCGCCCCCCACGAAGTAAAAAGTATCGTACCCAAGGTCCTTTAGCCAATCAGCCATTTGATCGCTATATTTCACAGTAAATCTACCATTCCTTCAAAAATAATCTTTATTGTATTCCTACGAATAGCAGTTTTATTTATCTTTACTATTTTTAGACACCCTTTATTCCCATCAGGAACAATTAATCTATACGCATCTAATTCATGTTTTTTATCTGACTCAAATGCTTGGCAAGCTCGTTCTGGATCAACCGCCTTAATGTCTTCAGCGATTGATTGATCTAGACTCAGCAAGGATTTAATAAACTGGCGCAGGGATATCGCATTATCAGACGTATTAGTGGAGCCCATATAATCGACAGCCAGCATCATACCAAGTCCTACAGCGACCCCGTGGGGCATTGTATAATTACTGGCTGCTTCAATCGCATGCCCAAAAGTGTGGCCAAAATTTAATAACAATCTTTCTCCATTATCAAATTCATCAGCCTCAATAATTACCTTTTTCCTCTCTAAAGAGCGGTATATTAGTCCACTCAAATTGTCGGTTTGTAACCAATGATTGGGAGGGAATCCTAAGAACTCTTTAGTAAATTCATCAGGGTCTGATGCATAAAAAATCTTTAAAGCTTCACACACACCCTCTAAGCGTTTTTTATCATCTAAAGTGTCACAATATCTTGGATAGATTTTTATCTCTGAGGGTGGGTAAAAGTTACCAGCTATATTTTTGTACGCTCCAACATTTATAGAAGATTTACCTCCTATACAAGAATCAACCATACTTAGGAGAGTAGTTGGAACTAAGCACCAGTCAATACCGCGCATATATAAGGAGGCTGCCATTGTCCCTACGTCCTGCACAACCCCCCCACCAACAACAACTAGCTTTGATTGTCTTGTAGCCCCTGCATTGCGGAGCCACTCTATAACCTCCATAACAAATAAAAGTGTCTTATTTTTTTCAGAAGCCTCTAGTTTATGAATATGGGAGTGTCGCAAAGAAGAACCGTAGTATAAATCAGCTACGATACTGTCAAGCAAGTAAAAATGACTGTCATGATCCTCAATCGAAAATATCCTTTGCTGGTCACACACTTCAATGGTGTAATCTCCGAGCGACGACTTAATATCAATACATTCTGACAAGAGAAGCTCCCGAATCTGCACGAATAAAATTTCCCGTAATCCCATCACTTAAAGGGGACGCCAGCCAAACCACCACATTTACTACAGAACTTAATTTGGGGAGCGTTCCGGAAGGAGACTCTGACTCAAATTGGGCAATTTGAGCGTGCGTCAAATTAGAGCGCGTCATGGGAGTGTCTATAGGACCAGGAAGCACCGCATTTACACGTATTCCTTTCTTAGATAAATCAGCTACCAATGAGAGCACTAGACCTTTTAACGCTGACTTAGATATGGAATAGCTTAGTTTATTATTTCGACTCATATCTTGCCATATCGAACTAACAATACATATCGAAGCAGGGTTTGCTAATAAGCCCCTAGATACAAGCAAACTAACTGTATCTAAAATAACTAACACGTTAGCATCATAAATAGCTTTATGTATTTCCTTATCAAAATTGGTAATATCGTCATTTAAGTTAGCGCCTTGGGAAAACACAACACTCGAGAATTCTGGCAACCGGCCACACACGCCTTCACAATCTTGTAAAAAATCGTTCAGATTCAATAGATATTCATCTATATCAGTTGCCAAGGATCTAGCCACCCTCCACACAGTAAATCCTTGGCGATGCAGCCCATCTACCAGCGCAGATCCAATGGAACCAGTCGCACCTAAAACAAGGCAATTTTTATTTTTAGATTTCTGCATTATGCACTTTATACCGTCTTAAGGAGCTCGTTCCATCTAGCTTCAAGCATATTGATCCGCTTTTCATCTTCTGTGAAGATAACTTCATAAAATGCGCGTTTATTTTTTAGCCAATTTAGCTCAAATTCAACGGCGGTAAGTAACCCCTGCTCTATTCTAGGTAAATCTAGAGCCCCTGATGAAAAAATAATTTTCCGTGTTTCAAATCGAGTTAACCTTGTATCCCTGATTGTTCGAAGGGCACTCAAAGAGTCCATAGAAACACCACCACCGACCACCATTTCAAGATCGTTACTCTTAGATAGAGCAGCAGCCTCGCACACATCGGTGGTGACAACATCATCATTAATGCTGTCGCGACTCATATCAAGGCTCCCAGTATAGTCGACTCGACCAAAAACGCACCCATCTAATTTTCCTACAGCCGCATCAAACAGTGACTGACGATTTTGAAAAGCAGTCGTAGTTTCTAAATTAAACAGAAATTTTGTGTTTTTATCATCACCGTATGTCTTCTGCCTAGCTACAACAAACTTTTGGAGGGCATATTTTGTTTCAATCATAGGAGCAATAATGTAATCACAACCGAATGATTTACTTTCTATAAGGTCGCGGATTGCTTCACAACCGCCTATTTTTAATCCTACTTTTAGATTGGCCTTGTTGGCTAATTCAAGCAGTCGCAGCAGCTCGTCTACTCTAGTGCCTTCAGCCTCAAATTCAGCTTTCACGGCCACTACGCCAAATTCATCTTTTAGGCGATTTAATAGATCTAACATATGTGATTCTAACTTATTCATAACATTCCTGACTCTATGTTATTTTTAGGCTTTGAAATTAAAAATCTGAAATTCCGAAAAATTCTTCCAGTTTAAGTACTGTATAATCTAAATGTTCATGCTTCAATCCTGGATACAATCCAATCCATAAGGTTTGATTCATAGTAATATCTGTATTAGGTAAGCCTCCAACGACTCTGTACTCTAACCCTTCAAAATATGGTTGCTTTGTTAGGTTTCCAGCAAAAAGAAGTCGCGTTCCAATTTTGTTTTCATCTAAATATTTTGTTAAATCCGTTCGTTCAACTCCACAGTCTGCCTTAAGTGTGATCGGGAATCCAAACCAAGACGGTTCTGAATTCTCTGTTGCCACCGTTAATTCGATGTAATCAGACAAGGATGATAGCTTTTCGCTTAAATAAGCAAAATTATCATTCCTTGCCTTTATAAACTCAGGAAGTCTTTTTAACTGAGCAAGCCCACACGCGGCCTGCATGTCTGTAATTTTTAAGTTATAACCAAGATGAGAATAAGTGTATTTATGATCATAACCTTGCGGGAGAGAGCCTAGTTTTTGACCAAAGCGCTTGCCACAAGTATCATCACATCCCGGCTTACAGTAGCAATCACGTCCCCAATCGCGGTAGGATTCTGCGATGCTCATAAGCTCAGAGTTGTTGCTAAAAACTGCTCCACCTTCACCCATCGTCATGTGGTGCGCAGGGTAGAAACTTAACGTCGCTATGTCACCCCATGTTCCAATCATCTTTCCATCGTACTTAGCCCCCAATGCGTCGCAGCTATCTTCAACTAACCATAAATTATGTCGATCACATATTTCCTTCACTTTTTTGACATTAAAAGGATTCCCCAGGGTATGTGCCAGCATAATTGCTTTGGTTTTTGTCGTAATCGCAGCCTCAATGAGGTTGGCATCGATATTGTGAGTGCTAAGGTCTACATCAACAAAAACAGGGACTGCGCCAAATTGGATAATAGGGTTAACGGTCGTAGGAAAACCAGCAGCAACGCCAATTACCTCGTCGCCCTTTTTGATTGCCCTATGTCCAAGTTTATGAGAAGTTAACGTGCCAAATGCCACTAAGTTAGCGGATGAACCAGAATTAACCGTAATTAAATGCTTTATACCAATAAAGGCTGCCAATTCTTTTTCAAACTGCTCATTAAAGCGGCCTGTTGTTAACCAACCGTCTAAGGACGCCTCAACCATATATTGTAGCTCTGTTTCGCCAATTACTTTTCCTGATACAGGGACAGGGGTTTGACCTGCTATAAATATTTTATCCGCATACTGTAATTTCGCATATTGACTCACCAATTCAGCAATCTCAAACCTCAAAGTATCAGTTGTTTGCATGTCTCATATCCTTAGTAAATTCATTGATCTCATTAATGCATTCAACTCTCATGTCGGACCCTTCAATCCAATGTTTGTGCCACCTGACAATTTTGCCTAACGTAACGTCTAGCTCCCATGTGGGTGCCCAGTCTAAAATAGTTGCCGCTTTTGATATATCTAATTTCAATAATATGGCTTCATGAGGATTATCGTGCTGGCCTAGCCTCCATGATGCACCAGGCCATGCATTAACCATTTGATCTAAAATCCAATCGACTGGTCGAACATCACGATCATACGGGCCAAAATTCCAGCCTTCTGAAAACTCTCCAGGTTTTGCGAGTAATTGCTCTGCAAGCATTAAATAACCAGACAGAGGTTCAAGGACATGTTGCCATGGTCTTGTGGAATTCGGATTACGAATAATCACGGGTGTACTCGCCTCAAAGGCCCTTAGAATGTCTGGTATCAGTCGATCTTCGGCCCAATCCCCTCCACCGATAACGTTACCTGCGCGAGCAGTAGCAACGCCAATATTAGCATCCCTCAAGAATGACTCTCTGTATGAAGCAGTAACTAATTCAGAACAACCTTTGCTGCTGCTATAGGGGTCTCGACCGCCCATTGGGTCTGTCTCTTTGTAACCCCAAACCCATTCATTATTTTCATAACATTTATCTGTAGTAATATTTACCACTACTTTAATGGATGAACATTGTCGGACAGCTTCTAATAAATTGGCTGTTCCCATAACATTTACTTCGTATGTTTCTAGTGGCTTTGTATAAGAGGCGCGGACAAGGGGTTGAGCCGCCATATGAAATACAATTTCAGGAGAAAAATCCAAAATGCTGGTGCAAAGCGAGGTGTAATCGCGAATGTCGTTAATCTCGGAGTCTACTAGACGCTCGACACCAGCTATCACAAATAAGCTTGGATTAGTTGCGGGATTTAAGGCGAAGCCTTTCACGACAGCACCCATCGACTGAAGCCAAATAGACAACCAACTGCCTTTAAAGCCTGTATGACCCGTTAAAAAAACCTTTTTCCCTTTCCAAAACTCTGAGTTAACCATTATTTGCTACCATGTTTTCCAAGGGGCTTTATTATTTGCCCACAGACCCTCCAGTAGCGTTTTATCTCGCAAAGTATCCATTGGCTGCCAAAACCCTCGATGTTCAAATGCCATTAATTCTCCGTCAACAGCCAAAGACTTAAGTGGCTCATGCTCCCAGAAAGTCTCAGGACCTTCGATTCTACTTAGCACTTTTGGCGACATTACAAAGAATCCACCATTTATCATGCCACCGTCGCCTTTGGGTTTTTCCATAAAGCTCTTAACTGATGAGCCCTCTATCTCTAAAGCCCCAAACCTACCAGGCGGAAGGACCGACGTGACCGTCGCAAGTTTACCATGTTCCTTGTGAAATTTGATGGATGCGGCAATATCGACATCGCTAACACCGTCGCCATAAGTCAAACAAAAAGACTCATCGTTATTGAGAAATTGAGAGACTGCCAAAAGTCTGCCACCAGTTTGAGCAGACTCTCCTGTATCAACTAAAGTAACTTTCCAAGGCTCAGCTCTTCCATTATGAACTTCCATACGATTCTCACTCATATGGAACGTGACATCAGATTGATGAAGAAAGTAGTTAGCAAAATATTCCTTAATTACATAACCTTTATAGCCACAACAGATAATAAAATCATTCACGCCATATTTTGAGTACATTTTCATGATGTGCCAAAGCATTGGCTTACCACCGATTTCGATCATTGGCTTTGGTTTTAGATCAGTTTCCTCACTTATGCGTGTCCCAAAACCACCTGCAAAAATCACAGCTTTCATAATTTATTTCCTATTATTTTATATTGGTGCAGATGGTAAAAAAGCGTCTGAAAAGAAATTCTTCTCGGGCAGACCGGACTTCAACAATATTTCACATGAGCTGCGGATCATTTTGTCCGACCCACAAGCGTATACTACACAATTTAACAGTTCAGGATTTTCATTCAAAAAAGCATTCTGGACATAGCCCTTTTGGCCTCCCCAATCTGCATCTGAACGGGATAGGACAGGCACATATCGTAATAGCTGATACTTAGCTGACGGATCAAAATACAAATCATCTAACGTCCGGCCACCCCAGAAGACTGCCAATGAATTAGGGCGATCTTCAGGAGCTAATAGCTTAACGCTCTCAATCATCGCCTTAATTGGTGCAATACCTGTTCCAGTCGCAAGAAAAACGACATCTTTCTCCTTAATAGACCTTAAAAAGAAAGTACCAAGCGGACCATTTAAACGAAGCAAATCATTTGTCTTTGCTTTTTGAAACCAATAGTCACTTAAGCAGCCTTCTTCGACCTCTCCAACATGGATCTCTAAAATATTATCAGTGACATGATTGGCGACTGAGTAACTTCTCCTTACCCCTAAAGGACCTATAATATCAACATATTGGCCAGGCAGAATCTTAAAATTACTAGAGGGAGGAAGCCTCAAACCCACACGGATAACATGTTTAGAGACCTTATCAATGCTGTTAACCCTACATGGAAATAAAGCTGGTTTAGGTAGAATTACATCTCCTAAATCATCTATTTCAATTTCTAGATTACTGGTGGCCGACCTAGCGCAACTTAGGATCCAGCCGCTATCTTTTTCTTTCTGTGTCAGACCTACTTCGTCTACCAGTGGAACTGTATCACCACGAATAATTTTGCATTTACAAGCACTGCACCGCCCCCTTCGACAGCTATACGCTAAAGCAATACCGCTTTTTTCAGCAGCATTTAAAATAGTATCTTGTTCGAGCTGGGGGAATGACATCCCGCTTGTGGTAACAATTGAAATCATTATTAACCTAGCGGTCTAATATATTGTTTTTTTGTGAACAACATTATTAATAACATCAAATAAATATTGGACCTTTTCAATAATATCAACCTGTTAGTTGCCAACAAAAAAACCATTTTTATCAATATATTCAGCATTTTCTATTGTTCCTGAGACTTCATAATCACAATGCTCGAAATTTCCTACATTAACATAGAGTGATAATATAATTTACTATTTCACTTGCACTAAATAGCATATGTCGGTATTTTGACGATTCCAATTTGTATGGATGGACCCATGTCAATTACCGATTCTTTATTGTTAGGCAATTCGCCCCCGATGCGGCAGGTTAAACTGCTCATTCAACAGGTTGCCCAGTCTAACGCCTCTGTGCTCATTCTTGGCGAATCGGGCACGGGTAAGGAGTTGGTGGCGAAAGCCTTGCATCAAGAATCTAGCCGCTGCGAGCACTCATATGTGCCGGTAAACTGTGGCGCTATTCCTTCAGAGTTACTTGAAAGTGAATTGTTTGGCCATGAAAAAGGCGCTTTT
>Ga0115565_10002125_pt1 | contig 15568 bp, 14 predicted proteins | sample COGITO_mtgs_1105_FD_87199 | JGI IMG/M metagenome (GOLD analysis project Ga0115565, IMG submission 87199) | Pelagic marine microbial communities from North Sea - COGITO_mtgs_110530 | ecosystem: Environmental > Aquatic > Marine > Epipelagic | place: Germany:Helgoland, sampling site Kabeltonne... | reverse complement strand
ATTATGATGGTCTCTATTTTTAAAGCAATTGAAAGCCTTTTTTTAGATTATTTGTTTTTGCCATTTGACGCTTTACGCAGTATGGATAACTGGTGGGCTTCTAACGCTTTAAACTGGTTCTTCATGAGCATTGGCGCTGCAGCTATGATCTATTGGATGCTTCAGCTAAAAAGCTTTAATGATTCAGGAGAAGAAAATAAAGACGTTTCTGCGCATTCTTATATATAAGCCTCAGGGCTTGGTCCTAAAATTATATAAAAAAAGCCCGCTTACAGCGGGCTTTTTTTTATGGCTTTCCTGAAAATGTAACTTTCCTGAAAATCAGATTCATTGTTTAGGGCTTAATCCAAATTAGACTTAGTCTAGGTCAAAACCTAAGTCTTCTCTATAATATATGTCTTTAAATGAAATGCCTTTTAATCGCTGGTAAGACTTAGAAAGGGCTTCTTTGTGATTGTCTCCAAAACTAGTTACGGCTAAGACCCTTCCTCCATTGGTTACAACGCTGCCGTTTTGAATTGTCGTTCCTGCATGAAAAACCAAGGAATCACTTGGTGTTTCTAAGCCTGAGATTTCATGGCCTTTTTCATAGGCCTCTGGGTATCCGCCAGCAACACTCATCACTGTTGTGGCTGTTCTTGGATCAATCTCTAATTGGATTTGATCCAATGTTTGGTTGGCTACTGCATTAAATACGGCAACCAAATCAATTTTAAGTCTAGGCAAGACCACCTCTGTTTCTGGATCTCCCAAACGCACATTATATTCTATAACAAATGGGTCTTCTCCCACTTTGATTAGACCAATAAAAATAAAACCTTTATAAGGCAGGCCATCCTTTTCAAGACCCTTAACAGTAGGTTCTACAACCCTTTTATGGATCTTATCCATAAAGGCGGCGTCTGCAAAAGGTACTGGAGAAATAGCCCCCATGCCACCGGTATTTAAACCGGTATCTCCTGTGCCAATTCTTTTGTAATCCTTGGCTGTAGGAAGTACTTTATAGTTTTTACCGTCTGTTAAAACAAAGCAAGACAATTCAATGCCCTCTAAAAACGCTTCTATCACTACTGTGGTACTCGCAGCGCCAAACTTGGCGTCTAATAGCATGCTTTTTAATTCTTTTTTAGCGGTCGCCAAGTCTTCTAGTATAAGCACGCCTTTTCCTGCCGCCAATCCGTCTGCTTTTAATACATAAGGCGCTTTGAGTGTGTCTAAGAAAGCATAGCCCGCTGCCAAGTTTTCAGCTGTAAAAGCTTGGTAAGCAGCTGTTGGAATGCCGTGACGCATGAGAAATTGCTTGGCAAAATCTTTACTGCCTTCTAATGCTGCTGCGGCTTTCTGAGGGCCTATCACTGGAATATTTTCCAGGGCTGAATCTGCTAAAAAAAAGTCGTGTACTCCTAATACCAATGGGTCTTCTGGCCCCACTACCACCATTTGAATGTCATGGGCCAAAACGGCTTCCTTAATGGCTGGAAAATCAGTGACGCCAATGGCTAAATTGGTTGCTATAGAAGCCGTTCCAGCATTTCCAGGAGCTACAAACAACTGGGTTGGCGTACTGCTTTGTTTAAGCTTCCATGCGATGGTATGTTCACGCCCTCCGGCGCCTAGAATGAGAATATTCATGGGGGTAAAAATTTTTGTAAAAATACACTTTGTAAAAGAAACCCTTTGTTTCTCCTACAATTTATTTAAAATCTCTGTGTGCCTTAGCATTTAATTCTTCCGCAGGTAATGATTTAAAATAGTCAAAAACCTTGGCAATCCCTTCTTCTCTAGATACTTTCGGGGTCCAATCCAACACTTTTTTAGCCAGTGAAATATCTGGTTTTCGCTGAAGCGGGTCGTCCTGAGGCAGGGGCTTAAATACTATTTTTTGATCCGTACCGCTGAGGCGTTGAATTTCCTGAGCAAATTCTAGAATAGTGGTTTCATTGGGGTTTCCAATATTGACAGGCTCAGCATAATCAGACATGAGCAAGCTGTAAATACCTGCTACCTGATCTGAAATATAACAAAACGACCTGGTCTGGCTTCCATCTCCAAATACGGTGAGGTCTTCTCCTCGGAGTACCTGTCCCATAAAAGCAGGGACTACCCTCCCATCATTGAGCCGCATTCTAGGACCGTAGGTGTTAAAGATTCTAACAATACGGGTCTCTAATCCGTGAAAACGGTGGTAAGCCATGGTAATAGATTCCATAAAGCGTTTGGCCTCGTCATAGACGCCCCTTGGCCCTACAGGGCTCACATTTCCGTTGTAGTCTTCTGTTTGTGGGTGTACCAAAGGGTCTCCGTACACTTCTGAGGTAGAAGCCACTAAAATTCTGGCGCCTTTCTCCTTGGCCAGACCTAATAAGTTGTGGGTGCCCAAAGCCCCCACTTTAAGGGTTTCTATGGGAATTTTAAGGTAATCTATAGGACTTGCTGGAGAAGCGAAATGCAAGATGTAATCCAAAGCACCAGGGACGTGTACAAAAGTAGTGACGTCATGGTGGTGAAATTCAAAATGAGGCAAAGAGAACAGGTGGGAAATGTTTTTTAAATCTCCTGTAATCAGGTTGTCCATGCCAATGACATGAAAGTCTTTTTCTATGAAAAAATCACAAAGGTGGGACCCTAAAAAGCCAGCAGCTCCTGTGATTAAAATTCTCTTTTTTGTCAATGTTATGTGCGTCATATGGGGCGAACTTTATAAGGTCATTAAGCGGTCTTTAGTATGCTGAGCACCTCAGCCAAGGCTTCTTTCCAATGTCTCGCCTTGGGGTCTAAGGTGTTTTCTAGTACGCTGTATGCAGGGCGAGGCGCTGCTGCTGCAAAATCTTCACTGCTAATGGGTTTTACTGTGATGGGTAGATTACTCTGTTCAAATACAGCGCCAGCCAACTGAGCCCAATGAACGGGTCCAGCATTACTGAAATGAAGTATCCCGTAAGGAAGTGATTGGACCGTAATAAGTGCTAAAAGTGCTCTGGCCAAATCAAGGGCAGAAGTAGGGCAGCCAAATTGGTCAGAAACTACTGAAATAGTCGGTTTTACCCTGGCTGAAGTTTGCTGATTTGGTTCCGATAAAAACTGCAGTCTTTCCTTTGCCAGACGCAACATGGTCTTGACAAAATTATTCCCAAAGGGACTAAAAACCCATGAAGTTCTCACAATATAGTGGGGTCCTCCATGAAGTTGTACCGCTTTTTCTCCTGCCGCCTTTGACTGGGCATAAACCCCTATTGGGTGTATGGGGTCTGAAGGCAAAAAAGGCTTTTGATCAGTGCTTTTTCCGGCAAAAACAAAATCTGTAGAGAGGTACACAAAAAGGATGTTTCTCTTGGCGCAAGCTGCTGCTAAAATCCTTGTGGCTGTTTCATTAATGGTAAATGCCGCTTCTTTTTGGGTCTCTGCAGCATCTACTGCTGTAAAAGCAGCCGCGTGAACAAAAGCCTTGGGAGCGTGTTTGTCTAAAAGCCCTTCTATAACGGAAGAAAGATTGTCTGTTTGGCTTAAATCTAAGCTGCTACGGTCTAAAAAACCCCATGAATTTTTAGAAAAAAGAGGCGTCTCTTCAGTGTCTAAGACGTGCCTAAGAGACTGTCCCACTTGTCCAGAAGCACCGCTAACTAAAACCGAGTACATAGGGCTTTGTGTGCTCATTAAAAAACATCTTTTAATAAGGGAAGCGCTTGGTCTTTTTCTGATAATAGGGGCCTGCGCTCTCCAAGACCCCAGTCAATATTTAATGAAGGGTCTGCAAAATAAATACCGCCTTCTTGGTCTTTTTGATAAGGGGCGTCACAGGCATAGACCACCGTAGCTGTATTGGTCAACACAGAAAAACCATGGGCAAAACCTTTGGGAATATAGAGTTGTTTGAGGTTCAATGCACTTAATTTAGTGCGGTGGTGTATTCCATAGGTAGGTGAACCCGGCCTTAGATCTACCACCACGTCTATAATTTCACCCGCTAATACCCGAACTAATTTGGCCTGAGCATAGGCCCCTTTTTGATAGTGCAGCGCCCTAATCGTTCCTTTTACAGAGGTAGATTGATTCTCTTGAGCCACTTCAAAAGACAGCCCAGTAGCGGCATAGAAATGGGCTTTGTTAAAAGCCTCAAAAAAGGAGCCGCGGGCGTCTTTAAAAAGGTTTGGCGTTATCTCAAAACAACCCTTTAAAGGGGTTTCTATATAGGACATACCAAGAAGGATTTTACTATTCGCGTCACTTTAGTGGTGTTTTTATACATGATGCTATTGGAGGTTTCTCAATAAATTTTTTCCGTATCCGCTTTTTTCAAGCGGTTTTGCTAAGGCAATAAAAGCGTCTTTACTAATATAACCCATTTCGTAAGCCGCCAGTTCAATAGCTCCTACGCTTAAGCCTTGTCTGGTTTCTATGACTTCTACAAATTGTGCCGCATGCCGCAAAGACTCAAAAGTACCCGTGTCTAACCAGGCTATTCCAGTGTCTAACTTTTGTACGTTGAGTTTTCCCTGTTTTAAATAGGCTGTATTAACGTCTGTTATTTCTAATTCTCCCCGCTGACTGGGTTGAATGGATTTTGCGATGTTTACCACAGAAGCGTCATAAAAATATATCCCTGGTACGGCAAAATTAGAGCTGGGATTTAGGGGTTTTTCTTCTATAGAAAGGGCTTTTTGTTGGTGGTCAAAAGTGACCACCCCATAAGAACGTGGGTCTTGAACTGGATAGGCAAAAATAGTCCCTCCTTTTGGGTTTTTTGCGTTTTGTAGCAAGGCAGACAAACCGCTTCCATAAAAAATATTATCGCCTAAAATTAAAGCCACATCTGAATTTCCAATAAAGGATTCTCCTATAATAAAAGCCTCTGCCAATCCATTTGGCGCCTCTTGCACCGCATAAGAAAACTGACAGCCCAAAGCTGTTCCGTCTCCCAGCAACTGTTTAAAAAGTGGCGCGTCTGTAGGGGTGGTAATGATTAAAATTTCTCTAATACCCGCATACATGAGGGTAGAAATAGGGTAGTAGATCATGGGTTTATTGTACACAGGCATGAGTTGTTTGCTCACCGCCAATGTTATGGGGTGTAACCTGCTTCCGCTTCCGCCTGCTAAAATAATACCTTTCATTTTATTGTTTTAAACGGGTTTTAGGCCGCTATTTGGCGCCTCAAACCCTAGGGCTAAAATAACACTTTCTATTCCGATTTGTATTGGTTTTCATAATAGGATTGATACGCACCAGAAGTAACCTGAGCCAACCAATCTGGATTTTCTAAGTACCATTTTATAGTGGCCGCAAGCCCCGCTTCAAAAGTATGGGCCGGGGTCCAACCCAAGCTTCGCTCAATTTTACTAGCGTCTATAGCATACCGAAGGTCGTGTCCGGGACGGTCTTTTACAAAAGTAATGCGCTTTTGAGAGGTCCCTTGAGGATTTCCAATGGCTGCATCCATTTGGTCGCACAGCAGGCGAATAAGGTCTATATTGGTATATTCATTGTGCCCGCCAATGAGGTAAGTTGCTGCATTTTCTCCCTTGTGATACACCTGATCAATAGCCAAGGCGTGGTCTTTTACAAACAGCCAATCTCTGGTGTAAAGGCCATTTCCATAAATAGGCAGGTCTTTACCTTCTAGAATATTGTGAATACAAAGCGGTATGAGTTTTTCCGGGAAATGATTGGGCCCGTAATTGTTAGAACAATTAGAGATTACATAGGGTAAACCATAGGTTTCTCCATAGGCGCGTACCAAGTGGTCTGCACTGGCTTTTGAAGCGGAATAGGGAGAATTAGGGGCATAAGGGCTTTCTTCTGTAAAGTAACCCGTAGGGCCTAAAGCACCAAACACCTCATCGGTAGAGATCTGATAAAAACGCCTTCCCTCAAAAGATTTCCAATGGGCCTTGCAAGCATTTAAAAGCGCTGCTGTGCCTTTGATATTGGTGTCTATAAAAGCCATAGGATCTTTAATGGAACGGTCTACATGACTTTCAGCCGCTAAGTGAATAACCCCTTTAATGTCCTGTTGTGTAAAAAGGCGGTCTAAAAGCAAGGGGTCAGTTATGCTGCCTTTTACAAAGGTATAATTTGGCCTTTGCTCTATGTCTTTGAGGTTTTCTAAATTCCCTGCATAGGTCAGTGCGTCTAAATTAATAATGTGGTAGTCGGGGTATTTTTGAACAAACAAACGCACCACATGGGATCCAATAAAACCAGCGCCACCTGTAATGAGTAATGACATGACTAATTGTTTAAGATTTGGGTGAGTATTTTTTCTGTAATGAGGTAAGTAGGTTTTACCCCTGTAGTACCAAGCCCTCCAGAGGCTAAAGTACTACCCGTTTCCAGTGGGTTGTCTGAGGCGTAATACGCGTAGTTCACTTCTACGTCTTCGCGAATACTTCTGCGTACTTTAGAAGCAGATTGAATGGCTTTTTGATAATGCACCCCTTCCATCTCTAAACCAATCACATTCCAAGTAGATTCATGGAAGTAAGTAAGGATGTCTTTGTTTTGAAGCGAGGTCCCTAAAACAGAAATCATAGCGCCTTCTAACACCAGTAGGTCATGGCCTTCAAAATCTGACGCACAAAGCTGGTTGGTAAAGGGATAATTGTCTGCAGATCCCTCAAAAATATGGGCATTTGGAATCATTAAATCTCCTTTTCCGCCTTCTAAAATCCCTGCTTTCCCCATGATAGAAATAGAGTGAACATCTAAAAACAAAGGTGTTTTTCTATTGGCTTTATAAGGCTTTAATAATTCGTCCATGGTCTCATAGGCCTGCTCTCCAAAGGCGTAATCCATCACAAAAATAACAGGTGCTTTTTCGGGGTCTGTAAATTTGGGCACAAAATTACTCTGTCCTAATGCTTTGGCTAGATCAAATATTTGTATGTCTATATTGGTCCCAGATTGGTCTGGAATAGCGGTCATTCCGTGTGCTGTTGCAAATTCGGTTACCTCTGCTCTAAGGGCCTCGTTTTCAGGAGCACTGAGGGCTTCGTATATGTCTAAATCAGTGCTTTTTTCAAAGGCTTTGCCCAAGGCTTTCCTTGCAAACAAAGCGTTCATTACCGAGTGCATATTTGCACTGATAATATGTAAAGGCCTGCCCATAAGGTCTTGTTTAATGAGTGACTCTTTAATGGCATTGGCCCATCTTTCTCCATGAATATGGTGCCCCAGACGCTCTCTGAGTAATGGGCTAAAAGTAATGGTGCGTTTTTCTCCTGTGGTTTCTTCTTCTATAGCCAAATTACCCAGCCAGTAGATCACTTTTAAAAAACGCTCTGGCTGTGCTTTAGTCGCTAACTTTTTATGCATGTCTGAGACTTCTAGAAAAGAACGTCCCAGAAAATTAGACATATGAATTAAGGCGGTTTCGCGTTCTGCTATAGTGAGTTTTCCTTTGGCAATAGCCTCTGAAAACTTGGTCCAATCTCTGGTCGTTTTTTGACTGTCTTCTAAGTAAACACGCTTTAAAATCTTGTGTGATTCTATAAACAAGAACGTCAGGTGGGTGAGAATATCGTAAATATCCGAACGCCCTCTAGTAATTTCTACATTCATTTGTTCGTGGTCTATTCTAAAGCAATTCCTGCGCCTTTTTGGGGGCACAATGGCTTTAAAATGAGCCGCCCCATAACCTTCATCTGAGGTAAGGTTTATAAAACGACACTCCTCAATCCCTTCTGGCAAACGTTCCAATACATAAATGAGCCCGTTGAGCTCTGCTTTTTCTTCTGCTATACTCCCATAAATTTCAGGTCTGAGCTGTAGCAAAGCATTTTTTAGTGTTTCCCCAGAAACCCCCATAGGCTTGTAAAAGCCTCTATTAAATAGGTGTCTCATGGTAATATAAATACGCTCAATAGCGTTTGTGGACTCTCTGGCCCTAGTGTTTTTATTAGACATGGTCTTTAATTTTTAATAAGGCGTCTGCAATATCTCGGTCGTTGGCCAAGCGCTGCACTTTGTTTTGACCACCTAGTTTTCCTTTGGTTTTCATAAACTGGGTAAAGGCGTCTGTGGGTAGAGACGTTATTTTTAATTTTTGTAGCACCTTTCCTACAATAAGGTCTTTATAATAGCTGTTTTGGTCTTGCAAAGCCTGGTCTAAGATACTAGAAAAAATATCAAAATCTGAAGGGGCTTTTTCAAAAGCCACCAGCCACTCGTGATAAGGCAATCCGCTACTAGGCGCAATTTGAGGGGCTACCGTAAATTCCAAGACCCTAGCGTCTGTCTTTTCTATAGCTTCCTGCATGGCGTACTCCACCTCTTTGGCAATGACGTGTTCTCCAAAAGCAGAAATAAAATGTTTTATGCGCCCTGAAACTATCAACCTGTAAGGTTTTAAAGAAGTAAACTGTACGGTATCTCCAATATTATACCCCCATAAGCCTGCATTGGTAGAGAGGATTAATACATAGTTTACCCCCATAGATACTTCGCCAATAGTCAATCTTGGCGGATCCTTTTCGAAAAATTGGTCTGAAGGGATAAACTCGTAAAAAATACCGCTATTTAATAGCAATAACATGCCTTTCTCTTCTCTGAGGTCTTGGTAAGCAAAAAATCCTTCACTCGCCGGAAAAAGCTCAATGGTGTCTACTTTTCTTCCAATCAGGTTTTCAAAATTGGCCCTGTACGGCTCGTAATTAACCCCGCCGTAAATAAATAAATTAAAATTTTTAAACAGCTCTCCTACGGGTATTCCACTAGCCGCTTTCAAACGTTCAAAATACATTTGCACCCAAGAAGGAATTCCAGCAATCACACCCATATCTGCGGCAATGGTTTCCTGAACAACGGCGGCTACTTTAGTTTCCCAATCTTCTATACAATTGGTCTCCCAACTAGGCAGTCTATTGCGCTGCAAATAGGCCGGAACGTAATGGGCTGAAATTCCAGAAAGCCTTCCTGTTGGAATGTGTCCAGAGGTATCTAAAATAGGACTCCCTTGTAAAAAAATCATCTTTCTGGTCACAAAATCACTGTTGCCGCTCTGGTGTACATAATGCAGAATAGCATCTCTAGATGCTTTCACCTGTTCTTGAATAGAGGCTTTGGTAATGGGAATATATTTGGCGCCAGAAGTAGTTCCTGAGGTCTTGGCAAAGTAAGCAGGCTGCCCTGGCCAAAGCACGTCTTTTTCTCCAGCAACCACCTTTTGAACATAATCCTTTAAACCTTCATAGTCCCTTATGGGCACTTTTCTAATAAAATCCCCATGGCTTTTGATCTCGGCAAAATCGTGGTCTTTTCCAAATTGAGTCTGTGCAGCGCTTTTAATCAAAGACTTAAATACAGCCTCCTGGGTGGCCACAGGATTGTTGGCCCATTGTGCGGTTTGTTGTACGATGTATTTAGCAAATATCTTTGCTGCAAATTGTTTTAGGCCCATAGCTTAATTAAAATCTATATAATTTAGTGGGTTCACCGGCCGGTCTTTCTCCCACAATTCAAAATGTAAATGCGCCCCTGTAGAGTACTCTCCAGTGTTTCCTACAGCAGCCACTACCTCACCTGCCATAACTTGATCGCCTTGGCTTTTTAATAAGGCACCATTGTGTTTGTACACAGACAACATGCCGTTTCTGTGTTGAATCATGATCACATAACCCGTATCTGAAGTCCATTCAGAAAAGACCACAATACCAGAAGTAATGGCTTTTACTGGGGCGTCTTCTACCGCAGTAATATCTAAGGCGTAATGTTTTATTTCAGGGTCAAATCCTTGGGTGATTAAACCACTTACTGGAGGAAACAAGGCGGTTTCCAACGCATTGGTATTGCTTTCAAATAAATTGTATCGGTCTTCTAAAGCTACCCTGGCGCGTAAAATAGAGTCTTCGCGAATAGGAGTCAGTGCAATAGTGGTGGTATCTAAATTAAAAGGAAGGTCCAAAGAGTCATTCTCAATCTGGCTGGGCGCGTAATCTCCCTTGAGCACCATACGAATGCGTTCAATATACCTTTCATTGTAAGAGATTATCTGACTCAGAGAATCTGTTGCTTCTGCAAGTGAAACCGCTTGTCTTCTAAGGTCTGTTGAGGCGTAACCAGGAATGTACTCTCTCAGGGACGTAAAAGCCACAAGCACAATTGTAGCCGCAATTAAAGCCACTGCAGAAAGGGTGCCTACCACAAAAACATTAAACCTAGAGAGCTTAAAAGACACCTTCTCTTCAAAGGTTTCTTCGTTTAAGACCACTAGCCTGTATTTGTAACGCCATTTGTTTTGGGAGCGCTCCTTTTTTCCTGCTTTCTTAGCCATACACAACAAAGATACATTTAGTATCACGATTTGCGAGGGAAAAATACAATCTTAGAACTTTTTTAGTACTTTTGTAAGACACAAAATTATTGATTATGATCAGTTTAATACCCTTTTTAGCCTTTGGCCCCATGCAAATTGTATTGGTAGTTCTTGTTGTATTACTCCTTTTTGGAGGAAAGAAAATTCCAGAATTAATGCGTGGATTGGGAAGCGGAATTAAAGAATTTAAAGATGCCTCAAAAGACGACGCCAAGGATGTAGATCCTAAGATTGAAGATAAAAAATAAGGGCCTTTCAGCCTTTTGGTCCTATCAAAACCCCTCCAAATTGGAAGGGTTTTTTGTTTTTATTCCTTAAGGATAGGGTGGAGGGTTTTAATAATAGCCTCTAATTCAAAGAGCGGCGTTCTCTTTTCTTTATTGGGCGCAAACACAAATCCCTCCAAAACTATTTTTCTGTCCTGGTCTGGGTCATTTAAAATATAAGCCACAAAAGGACCGGCCATAGGGTAGTTTTGTATGTCCCAAATCCCCCTGATTTCCACGCCTTTATATCCGGCAATCTCCGCAGGAGTCACATAGGGCATAAAAACTGTTTCCGTTTTCATATAGGTTGTTTTTCCATGTACATCTGGCCCTGGAATATGAATTTTCACCACAGAATCTCTGGCAGCAACAATATCCTCAATAAAAGTGTCTGGGCTGTTAAAGCTGTTGTAGGGTAGGGCATATGCAATAATATTACTACTCCCTGAAGGAATGGCTCTATCTATCCATGCAAAGCTTTCTGTATGCATCCCCAGCCTATAGGCAGAAGGAATGTCTAGCCCAACACCCAATAAGTTCTCAATGCCTTTCTCCTGGTTTAATGAGCGCTTAAACCGCTGTTGGGTTTGCTCTATTTCCAATGCCTTAAAAGCGGTTATGAAATCTCCTTTCTTCGCTTGAAACTGCTGCATCAGATCTGCTTGGTCTAAGCCTTTTACCACGCCTATTAATTGTGGCCTAGCGTAAACATCCTTTTTAATGTGCGCAAGAGACAAACTGTCTAAACCCACCGCTAAAACTGTTCTGTTTTGCTTTACCGTTCCCTTAAAAACAGACGGGGGTATATACTGAATATGGTGGGCCGGCTCCGCCACGGCCAGTCCTTTGATAGGACTCGTGAAAGCCTTTCTAACTGAATCTCCCACGGCACTCTCCCACAAATCTTCCTCCATGACCACCAAAATAGACTGCACCTGACCAATAGATTCAGGCAGGTATTTGTAATTGGACTTTTCCTTGCAAGAAGATACTATAAAAAGAAGGACAAAGAATGGGGCTAAATTTTTCATGAGGTTTGTTTTATGGGGAACAAGAACACAATTTCAAGGTCGTTCCAGGTTTTAGTTCATTGTTCCAAATATCGTTCCATTTTTTAAGATCGTCTACACTGACTCCTTTTAGCTTTTGGGCAATAAGCCAAAGCGAGTCTCCCGCAGCCACGGTATAGGTCTTTTGATCCGCAGCAATTGAAGGAGTCTTTGAAACACTTTTTTGGGTGCTTTTTTGGCCTACGGCCGATGCGTTTTGGGTCCCGCTCACAGGAAAAATTTTCGGATAAAGCGTCAACCGTTGCCCTACAGACAAGTTGTTTCCGCTCAATCTATTCCATTTTTTAATGTCAGACACCCTAAGTCCATATCGCTGGGCAATTTTGCCTAAATAATCTCCAGATTGCACCCTGTATCTAAGTGGTGCTCCTGCGGTCTGAAGGGCAGGAAAAGGTTTTTTTAAAAGAGCCATTTCTGCTGCTACTGCAGCATAAATACTGTCTTGTTGTTCTATAAAAAGTGTGGTAGAGGTGCTTGGGAGTCTCAACGCCTGAGGCTTCCCTTCGATCTGAGGAATAATCCCTAATTTATAGACCGGATTCAATTGTTCGATGGTTTGCTCTGGTAAAGACAAAGCCTTAGAAAGTTGTGAAAAACTGATGGCTTTTTTGAGGTGAATGGTGTCTGTGGCGTAAGAAGCTGCAGCCGTTTTAGGCAACTCAAAGCCATGATTTTCTGCGTATTCAAACAAGTACATTGTGGTGAGCAAAGCAGGAACATAGCCTGCTGTTTCCCTTGGCAAAAAACTTCTAATGGCCCAAAAATCTTTCACACCGCCTGCACGCCTAATGGCTTTCCTAACGTTTCCTGGTCCAGAATTATACGCCGCTAAAGCCAAGTTCCAATCGCCAAACATTCCGTGTAATTTCTTTAAATACTTAAAGGCTGCTTGGGTAGATTTCAAAGGGTCTTGGCGCTCATCTACATAATTATTGACCTCTAATCCCATCATTTTACCAGTGCCGTACATAAATTGCCAGAGCCCCGTAGCGCCAACCCTGGACCTTGCTTTTGGGTTTAAAGCAGACTCCACAATGGCTAAATATTTAATTTCCATAGGCATGGAAAGCGCGTCTAATTCCCTTTCAAAAAGCGGAAAATAATAGGCGCTTCTATGAAGCATTTTTTGAATTAGAACCCTTTTAGAGCGTAAATACATCTTAATAACGCCCTCTAAAGAAGGGTTGTAACGACTGTCTAATATAGTGCCCTGATCAAGAAGCGACAAACGGCTTTTTAAGCTGTCTGTGGACGGGTTAAAAAAAGCCATACTGTCTTGAGCGGAATAGCTTATATCAGGAGCTGCAACCACATGAGACGCGCTTAAAATTGAGTCTAAAACCGCTGCAAAAGCTAACGCCTCTAAGGAAGGTTTTGCAATAGTGTCTACGGCAACAAGAGCCAGAATTTCTTGAGACACAAAAACTTCTTTAGGCACAGTAGCTTCTTGGGCCAATAAAGGCCCAAGAAGTGTCCATAAAAATATTGCTAGATGGGGTTTTTTCATATGAATACAAATGGATTGGGCTTAGGCCATTGCCAAAATAGCGGCAATCCCAGGAAGTGTTTTACCTTCTAAGCTTTCCAACATAGCGCCTCCTCCTGTGGACACATAGCTCACTTTATCTTCAAAACCAAACTCCTTTACTGCGGCAACAGAATCTCCTCCTCCTACAAGAGAGAAAGCGCCTCCAGCTGTTGCTTTGGCAATGGCTTCTCCAATAGCAATGGTTCCTTTTGCAAAGGTTTCTATTTCAAAAACACCTACTGGGCCATTCCATAAAATGGTCTTAGACTGCGCAATGATTTCTGCAAATTGGGTCAAGGTTTTTGGTCCTGCATCTAAGCCTTCCCATCCGTCAGGAATAGCGAAAACGTCTGACACTTGAGTATTGGCGTCTTTATTAAAATCGTCAGCAGCCAATACATCTACAGGCAAATGAACCTGAACGCCTTTAGCTGCTGCTTTCTCTAAAATTTCTAGGGCCAGGGACATTTTGTCGTCTTCACAGATAGAATTTCCAACGCTTCCCCCTTGTGCTTTAATAAAGGTATAGGTCATTCCTCCTCCAATAATCAAATGGTCTACCTTATCTAGAATATTCTCTATAATGGTGATTTTAGAAGACACTTTAGAGCCTCCCAAAATGGCAGTTACTGGTTTTTCTCCACTACTCATGACCTTATCAATGGCTAGAATTTCCTTAGCCAATAGCGCACCAAAACAGCAGGCGCCTTTAAAATATTGTGCTATAATAGTGGTGGAAGCGTGCGCCCTATGGGCTGTACCAAATGCATCATTCACATAAATATCTCCTAAGCTAGCCAGTTGTTTGGCAAAAGCTTCGTCTCCAGCCTCTTCTTCCGAATGAAATCTCAAATTCTCCAAAAGCAACACGCCTCCTGGTGCCAAAGCTGCTATGGCGGCCTGGGCTTTGTCTCCCACACAGTCTTCACTAAAAGCAACAGGCACGCCCAAAACTTCAGATACCGCGTCTACAATCAAAGAAAGTGACATACTTGGGTTTACTTGTCCTTTTGGGCGTCCAAAATGACTCATCAAGACCGCTTTTCCTCCTTGCGCCAAAACGGCGTCTATAGTTGGTTTCGCTGCTGTAATTCTATTGGTATCTGTGACTTGTTGTGCCTCGTTCATTGGAACGTTAAAGTCTACACGGATCAGGGCCACTTGGTCCTTGAAATTAAAATCTGAAAGTGTTTTCATGGGGTTTTTTAAAAATTGTACAAAAACAAATATACCTAAAATAAGCCCTTTAAATAGGGCTAAAAGATAAAAATTGAACTACAAGGTTTTCGTTTAACTAAAAAATAAGTTGTATAACTATTTTTTTAGTTATAAGTTTGATTAGAATATAAAACAACCAAATATGAAACCACTCACCAACAAAGAAGAAGAAGTAATGAAAATACTTTGGTCTATAAAGAAGGGCTTTGTAAAAGACATTTTGGCTGCATATCAGGGTGGGGAAGAGCAGCCCCACTACAACACCTTGTCTACTATGGTGTGAAATCTAGAAGAAAAGGGTTATGTGAACCACAATGCTTATGGAAAAACACATGAATATTTTCCGCTAATTAGCAAAGAATCTTACCGGGCGGTTTATATGGACAAAGCCATTTCTGATTTCTTTAGCGACTCCTATTCGCGTCTGGTGTCACAATTTGCTCAGGAAGAAAAAATTTCTGTTAGCGAATTAAAAGAGATCATTAAACTCATAGAAAAAAACAAATAATCATGGATGCTTTCTTAGACTTTGCTTGGAAAAACACTGCCGTTTTAGGCCTGTTCTTTGTGGTGTATCGTTTTTGGTTGTATCCTAGAAAACAATTCTCCTTTAACAGGCATTTTCTGCTCTCAGGTTTATTGATTTCTGTAGTGCTTCCATTTGTTTCTATTAAAAGAATTGTACAAATTACTTGGGACCCACTCATTGCTCAAGGTCCTTTTGAGCCAGTGGCTCAAACTGCGCTAGAGAAACTGTCATTTGAACAAATTTTAATGGTGCTTATTGGCGCAGGAAGTGCCTGTGTTTTATTGTGGATTTTATTCAAACTAGCTGTCCTTATAAGACTGCTTATTCAAGCCAAAACCATTCAGAAAAAGTGTCCAAAATTGTTGCTCTCCAATGCGGTAAAGGGTCCGTTTTCATTTATAAACGCCATAGTGTTTCCCACGCATTTATACCGGTCTGAAGCTTATGAACTCATGCTTACCCATGAAAAAATTCATGTGAAACAGTGGCACTCATTAGACATACTGCTCACACATATCATTTTTGTATTCACTTGGTGGAACCCTTTTCTTTGGTGGTATAAAAAAGGCGTGGTAGAAAACTTAGAGTTTCTCACAGACCAGCTCACCGTAGCCGCCACCAAAGATTTAAAAGCCTATCAGTATATCT
>Ga0115565_10002121_pt1 | contig 15590 bp, 11 predicted proteins | sample COGITO_mtgs_1105_FD_87199 | JGI IMG/M metagenome (GOLD analysis project Ga0115565, IMG submission 87199) | Pelagic marine microbial communities from North Sea - COGITO_mtgs_110530 | ecosystem: Environmental > Aquatic > Marine > Epipelagic | place: Germany:Helgoland, sampling site Kabeltonne... | reverse complement strand
TATTCTAGAGATTAAATTTAAATATCTTGAATTTAACATATTAAATTCATCAATTGAGTTATAATTGTTAATTTTGTAGCTAATTAAAGTAAAAATAAAAGAACCATGAAAAAACTACTATTTATTATTGGTATTATATTATTTAATTCTTGTACAGTTTCAAATGCTGAAGAAGAAATAATAGTAGATCCAGTTTCAGCAGAAGATAGAGTTGTAAGAATGGAATTTAGCACTACACAACTCAGTTTTGACGAAATTAGAATTAGTTATTTTGACTTTAAAACAAATTCTTATCCAGTTGTTATACATCAATTTTCTTATGATTCAGCAGGACAACCTATTCCTTTTATATTAACTATTGAAAATTATGATTTTAGATATATCAATGGAGAAGCGTATAGAAACAACCCAAATACAGAAGAAATTTCTGTAAAAGTTTATGTTAATGACGAACTCGTAATTGAAGAAGCAGAAAGAGGAGAGGATGGAGAATATGCCGAAATTAGATTCAATTACGACATAGTATTGAAAAAAAATATTTAAAATCTGATTTGCATTTCAAAATATTCTAAATAATAATATATTTAAAAAAAAGCTAGCCTTGTGTATAAAAACTATTTGGGAACAAATGTTTTATACACAAGGCTTTCAATTAGTTTATTATCAATTCTATAAAATTAAAAATCTAACCTTTTATGTACGTTATCTTCTGAATAAGAAATTGAGAAAGCAAATGTTTTTAAATCTGCTTTTAAATGAGCGTTTGAATCTTTATTAGACCACAAAATACTTAATTTATCTTCAGAAATATTTATAACACTTAATTGACCTAAAAATGCTTTTAAGGTATTTCTTAAACGCATTATTTTAAGTTGATTTATAACGATATCCTTTTTTAAACCTTGCTCAATATCTTCTTTAAAAAGTGTTGTTCTATTAATTTCTTTATGACCTCCACTGCCACCTTTATCGGCAGCTACATAATTATTTTTCCCAGCAAAAATATCTAAGTACCAAACTTGTGGAATACCAGGCATAAACATCTGTATAGCTCTTGCTAATAATAATTTTTGTTCATTTTCGCCTAAAGCACTAAAAAAAGTAGCATTTACTTGGTAATAAGATATTTTTTTTCCTGATGGATCATATAAGTTTTTTACTCTTCCACCTCGATCCATAATCGTATTCATTATAGTTTCAATCTCTTTATCTTCTAATAAACCTTTATTATAATTACCATTAACTTCTTTTCCTTTTAAATCTAAAACAGGAATACCATCATGACAACCCAACATATTTACTGTTTTGTATCCTTTGTTTATAATTTCATTTACCCAATTTAGTAGTGCTTTGTTATTTCCTGTTTCAAGAGTATGAATCATTAAACCTGGTAAGAAAAAATCGTAAATTTGGTAGCCTTCTTTAGCCACTTCATCATGTAAATTCAAACCATATTCTGCGTGAATTTCTGGCAGTAAAATTAAATCGTTTTTTTTTGCAATTTGATTAATTCTTTCTAAATAATTCCAAGTACCTGGTTTGTTAAAAAAGTTAGTCTGACCAATCTCTTTATGTAAATAAGCAAATGCATCTAAACGTAAAATTTTACATCCAAAACTTTTTACTTTTGCTAGCGTTTCCTCGTAAAAATCCCAGACTAACTCAGATTTTGCATTTACATCCATCTGGCCTAAATAAGCCCTATTTTTGTATACTATTTTTAGAATTTCTGCTTTGTACGGTTCAAATTCATTGAAATTAAAAGTTTTCAATTCTACATTATTTTCAATAGCAAAATTTACTTTTTCACAAATTAATAATGCCTTTTCTGAACTTAATCCCTTAATATCTTTTACATCTTCTTTTTGAATTTTATTGAATTTTATTTCTTGATAAAATGTGTTCCAATAAGGTTTTTCTGAACCATCAGGAAATGGAACTTTTAATATTGGAAGTCCAGCTTTACGCATAAATAATTTATCTAAAAATTCTTTGTTGGGAATTAGAATATCATCATTATTTACAATTCCTTTTCTTTCCCAAAATGTATTCCAATTTATAAAAAAATCTTTGTATTTAGAATTTTCTCCGTTTTTTAATAAATCTTTAAATTGAGGTGAAGCAACTGATAAGTGATTCAGAACAATATCAAACTTTAATAATATGTTTAATTCCTCTAAAGATTTTAAATCTTTTTTAGATACCAAATCATCATTTAAATTGTAGTCAATAACTGAAAAACCACGATCTAAATCGCTATTAAAAAATGTAGGTAAAACATAAAATAAAGAGAAAACATCTTTAAATTCTGGTAATTGTAACATTTTAATAGTGTCGCTTAATTTATAACCAATGCTATCTGGATATGCATTTAGCATAACACCATTAGAAATAGTTTCCTTTATTTTCTGGCTCATAGAATGTAATATAATAATTTATAAAAGTTTTGATAAAATATTGATATTATCTGGCAATCTACCAACATTTTGAAGTTTTAATGCTGCTAATTTCAAGGCAACTTGCAAACATTCTTCTATTGGTTTTTCTTTAATATAGGCAAATAAAAACCCGGACCAAAAAGCATCTCCAGCACCAGTTGTATCCAATACTTTTTCTACTTTTATAGCAGGTAACACAATAACACCTTTTCCTAATTGAGAAAGTTTTACACCATTTTCTCCCAATGTTAAGCAAACTGTATCTACCCCTAAATTATGAAAGAACTCAAAAATTTCTTGGTGTGGTAATTTTCTTTCAAAAAGCCTTAACATGTCATCTTCACTAATTTTTATCAATGGATTAAAACCACAATACGCTTTAATTACTTTTAACGCTTCTTGTTGACTACCCCATAACTTTTTAGCGTAATTAAGATCTATACTTAATTTACACCCTAAATTGTATGCTTCTGCTGCCTTTTTTAAAATTGTAGTTTGTGCAGGTTTTTTACTTAATGCAAAACATGTTGTATGAAATATCTTAGTTTCTAATAAAATTTCTTCTGAAATCTGATTCTCGATAATTTCATAATCTGCTTCACGAAAAGGGATAAAATCTGGTGTACCTTGAGATCTTGAAACAAAAATTACGCTTGTCGGTTTATTTTCTAGTTTTTTTATATTGTCTGTATTAACACCTACATCTAATAATCTTTCAAAAATATATTCACCAAAACCATCATTTCCAACAGTTGCTACCATCATCGCATTTAAACCTAATCTTGCAGAATTCATTGCAACATTTGTTGGCGAACCTCCTAAATATCTATGGTAATCTCTTGTGTTATTTATAAGAACATCTGATTGATGACCAATGAAATCGATTAAAATTTCACCTACACATAAAATGTCTATTTTATTATTATTATTCAAATCTGTATTTTTTTGATAAAAGTAGTTTAGCTAACTACTTTTTTGCTTTTTATAAAAAGAGTGAAAACTGCACTTATTACTAATAAAACACCAGCAAAAGTGATTGCATTCCTTGGGTCGTTGTTTAAAAAGTTCTTTAAAATATAACCAAAGGATAAGGTTTGAATGATCATAGGTATTACAATCATCATATTTATAATACCCATATAAACTCCATAACGTTCTTTTGGAATATCTGAAACAACCATTAAGTAAGGAATACCCATCATACTTGCCCAACCAATTCCAAAACCAGTAATTGCAAAGAATAGTAAGTTTTTATCTTCTATATGAGGGAAAACTAAAAAGCCAATTGCTGCTAGTATTAAACAAAAAGCGTGTACTTTTTTTGGGCTGTACTTTTTAGCGAAACCAACTAAAGCAAAAGCGATTAAAAAAGTAACTACATTATACCATCCATTTACTAATCCTGTCCAACTAACAGCTTCACTGTAAGCTTCTGTGTTTTCTGGAGTAGCTTTCCAAACAGAAAGCGCTACACTTTTTGATGAGTTTTGCCAATAACAAAACAAGGCATACCATTGAAATAAATATACCAAGGCAAGTTGCCACATTACTTTTGGCATATCTTTTATGGCTGAAAATATTTCTATTAAAGGTTCTAAAACACTTCTTTTTTCTTTTAATTTCTCCAATTCTTCTGCTGATGGAGGAATTTCTTTTATTTTATAATTACTCCATAACACAGTTCCTATAGAACAAACTGCTCCTAAAAAGAAAGAGGCATACACCCAAGTAGGCAAAGAACCTGTTGTTCCAATAAAAATTAAAGGAAAAATAAACAGTGATAAATTAGCTAGAACTTGCCCTAAACCAGTAAAAAAACTTTGCATTTGAAAGCCTAAAGGCTGTTGCTCTTTTTCTAGTTTATCTGCTATTAAAGCTCTGTAAGGTTCCATTGCTGTATTGTTACCAACATCTAAAATCCAAAGTAAACTAGCAGCCATCCAAAGAGAACTACTAAATGGAAATGCAAACAAGGTTAAGCTACATAAGATTGCACCAATTAAAAAATAAGGTTTACGTCTTCCAAATCTTGGACTCCAAGTTTTATCACTTAATGCTCCAATAATAGGTTGCACTAATAAACCAGTTACTGGACCAGCAAGATGTAAAATTGGAATTTGATCTGGACTTGCGCCTAAAAAATCGTAAATTGGTGTAACTGCACTTTGTTGTAAACCAAAACTATATTGAATTCCGAAGAATCCTACATTCATATTTAATATCTGCCAAAAGCTTAAACTTGGTTTTTTTAGCTTCATATTTTTTATTTTAGTTTAATTAGAAATTTTTTAAAATCTCCTTTATTGGTAAATATTTCTCCTCCTTTATCAATCACAGGGATTCCTACATTAGACATATCAACATTAGCTTTGCCTAGTTTATCTAGCATTTCATTTAGAGCTTTTTTATCTCTGTCTATATCATAGAAAATAAAATCAATATTATTTTCCTTTAAATAGTTTGTAGTATTTATACAGAAATGACAGTCTTTGCTTCCGTAAACAATCATTTTTTCTGCTTTTTTTGTACCAAAACTAATTATGATAAAAAAAATAAAAAGGTAAAATATATTTTTCATTTTCAAAATTCTTTTAAAGTAAAAGAGTTGATATTAAGAATTAACCTCAATATCAACTCTAGTTACATAACCAACTCAAATTTAAATCTTAAAAACTATATTGTAATGTCATTGTTGTAGAACGACCCGTAATTGTTCTTGCTGCAGCTAAACCACCAGCTATATTTCCATTTCCTTCTACTTCTGTAACACCAATTGTATCGAATAAATTATTAGCATTTACACTTAAAGATAAACCTTCTGTTAAGCTTACTCTAGCAACTGCATTCACATAAGCGTAACCTGGCATCACTAAATCATTATCATCTTGTGCAAAAGATTTAGAAGTTCCTAATATTGTAATTCCAAACAGGTGTTGCTTGCTTGCACCGAAAGAATAGGTTGGTGCTAAATTGTAAACAAAGTCTGCTTGTCTTCTTGGTTTATTTCCTTGATTTGCTCCACCATCAATTTCTGCTTTTGTGTACGTAACTGAACCATTGATACCAAAATCTCCAAATCTGTATGCAGATTCTACTTCTAAACCTAAAGCTTTAAAAGGATTTCCTACAGTTCTATTTAATTCGTTACTAATTCCTTCATCAGTATTACTCACAAAACCTGTAACATTTAAAACCCCATTCTCTAATCTCTTTTTTAAACCAATCTCAAATTGAGAAATTTCATCAAACTGTACATCTCCTAAACCATCTGCACCATAAGTATTTCTATCTGCAGCTCTTCCAGAAGCACCTTTACTATATCTTCCAAAAACAGCAGCTCCATCATTAATTTTATAGTTTAAACCTGCAGAAAAAGAAACAAAATTATAATCGTCGCTAATTGCTTGTCCAGGATTACCAGCTATTGTTGGTATTGTTGCTTCGAAAGGGCTAATTACACCATCACTGTTGTAATCGAAACCAATTAAATCTCCATTAGAATCTAAATTACTTAATTGTCCAGAATTTATGGTTCCATTTACATTTACGTTTTCAAAACGAACACTACCATCAAAATTTAATTTTTCAGAAATTGCTGCATCTACACCAACATAAGGAGAGTTTACATTATGTACAGTATTATATTTTCTTTGACAACAGTTACCCCAAACTGGCTGACCAAAAGAGTAAGCACCACCTTGAGAAAATCCATCAAAAACACCTAATCTAGCTTTACCATCACCTGCAACTTCAGAAATTGCAGAACTCCATTGCCATCCTATTTTAGTGTTTTGCGTTGCAGAGAACATACCTACAGTAACTCCAATATTGTCATTAATTGCTTTCGTAACCTTTACATCACTAAAAAAGTTGCTTAAATCTTCAATAGTAACATCAAAATATCTAATATCTTGTGCTAATCCATTTGCAGGATTAAATGGTGTACCATCTTGAAAAGTTAAAGCACCAGTTGCTCCAGAAGCACCTCTTACTAAAGCCTCAATATCTGCTACTGTTCCAACATTTGCGGTAAATGGAGCATTCCATTGACCAGAATTGTTAGAATATCTTGCTTTTCCATTCACTTTCCAATCATCTCCAAGGTCAAAAGAAAATTCTGCACCAACTGAAGCACTTACTGGATTATTACCACTTCTCATATCATTTTGAGTAGGATTTCCATCGTAAACACTATACGTATTTTGAATATTTACAGAATGTGGAGTATCAGTAGTGATATCAAAACCAGGCAAATTACCAAAAGTAGGATCTGCATTTGTACCTGTTAAACTAACTGGCATTGGCATATACATTACTGTTTGGTCATTTAAATATTTAAAATAAGTACGTACATAACCATTTTTAAATTCTTTAGTTAGATTTGCTTTAATCTGCCCACCTTTGTTTCCTTGATACCCTATTTTTCTTGGACCTTCTCCAACTCTCATAAAACCACCAACATGATAATACAATCCATCAGCAATTGAAGTTCCATATTCGAAATCTAATCTACTATTTTGAAAATCTAAACCATAAGTTGCACCAATAGTACCTCCTTCTGTTCTTCCTGTTTTACTAATCATATTAATTATACCTGCTGGACCATTAGAAGTTTGTGTAGAAGCAGAACCTCCTCTGATAGCTTCAATTCTTCCAATATTAGAATCGATACGTAAAAAATTGTCGGCATTACCAAAAGAAGTGTCTCCAAACAACATTATTGGTAACCCATCTTCTTGTAATTGCAAATATCTAGAACCACCAGAAGAAACAGGTACTCCACGTACATTAAAGTTTGCATTACCTTCACCACCAGAAGATTCTGCACGAATACCAGGAATACTTCTAAAAAGTTCTCCTGCAGATCTTGGTGAAGCTTGTTCTATTTGTTTGATACCAACTGTAGAAACAGAAATACTAGATTCCATTTTAGATTTTGGATTAACAACACCAGTAACTATAATTTCATCTAATGATTGTGCATTTTCTTTGATAATAATGTCTAGTTTTAAATTACCACTTACAGTGATTTCTTTTTTGTAACTATCATAACCTATATAAGAGGCTATAATGGTATAAGTACCATTAGCAATATTTTTAATTTCGTACTTACCATCAAAATCTGTAGTTGATCCTTTAGCGTTTTCTTTCAATATAATACTTGCTCCAGGAATTAAATTTCCACTTTGATCTTTTACTGTTCCAGATATTGTTGACTGTGCAACAAAAGCTGTAGTTGATAGTAAAAAAACTATAAACATTGTAAACCTAATTTGTAATTGTTTTTTCATTTTAATTGTGAATTTAAGAAATAGTTAATTGTTTTTTTATCAAATATATATTTACAGGAGTTTAAATTATTAAATAAATAAATCGAAAACGTTTTCGATTTACCAAAAACGTTTTCGATTAAGATAATTTACTATATTTACAAGGTAAAAAAGTATATATCAATGCAAAATTAATATTTTAAAAGATGGTTACGCTTAAACAAATTGCAGAAGTACTAGGTATTTCTATTACTACAGTTTCTAAAGCTTTAAAAGAATACCCAGATGTTAGTAAAAAAACAAGAAAACTTGTTAGAGAAACAGCTGCTATGCTTAACTATAAACCTAATTCATTTGCAGTAAATTTAAGAACTAAAGAATCTAAAACTATCGGTTTAATTATTCCTGAAATTATGCATCATTTTTTTTCGAGTGTGGTAAAGGGAATTATTTCGCAAGCTGAAAAAAAAGGCTATTTAGTTATTACTTTACAATCTAGTGAATCTTATGATTTAGAAAAAAAACAAATAGATTTATTGTTAAGCAAACGAGTTGATGGTATTTTAATTTCCTTAGCAAACGGAACAGCAGATTATAAGCATTTAACACAAGTAATTGAAAACGAAACACCTTTAGTAATGTTTGATAAAATTGCAAAAACTGTAAAATGCTCTAAAGTTATTATTGATGATAGAAAAGCAGCTTATAAAGCAACACAACATTTAATAGATATCGGTTGTAAAAGAATTGCTCATTTTAGAGGTCCATTGTTGCCGCAAAATTCTATTGATCGTTTTTTGGGATACAAACAAGCTTTAATCGATAATCATATTCCTTATGATTCAACTTTAGTATATCTTTTAAATGATATGAGTTTTGAGGAAGGCAAATTTTTTGCGAAAGAATTACTAAAAGATCACAAAGACGTAGATGGTATATTTATAAATACAGATTTAGTAGCAATTGGTGCCATTACAGAATTTAAAAAACAAAAAATAAAAGTACCAAAACAAATAAATATTATTGGTTTTAGTAATTGGTTCATGGCTTCTGTAATTTCTCCATCTTTAACAACTATAAATCAACCTGGTTTTGAAATGGGGAAAAAAGCATTTAAATTACTTTATAAGGAAATAAAAGATAAAAAGAGAAAGAAAATTATCAGTTATAAAGATGTTGTTTTAGAAACAGATTTGGTTATCAGAGAATCTACTAAAAAATTATTAGTAAAATAAATTATTTTAAACTATATTTTTTTTATTTTAAAAACAAAAAAACCTATAAACATAATGTTTATAGGGTTTTGACTGAATTTGACATTCCTTTTGCAGAGAGGAAGGGATTCGAACCCTCGATACAGTTACCCATATACTACCTTTCCAGGGTAGCTCTTTCGACCACTCAGACACCTCTCTAAATATTACAAATACAACAGCACACTTTGATTTGATGTTGTATTTTTTTTTAAAATATTACTCTAAATAAAGTTCAATCAAACCATCAGGAGTTTCCACTTCTATGGTTTTATTTTCTCTATCTACTTTTTTAATAAATTCGTCCACCATAGGAATAAAGATTTCATAGCCATCTCTATCAATTTCAAAAAGTGGTTGTGCAGCCTTGTCATTTATATGAACAATTGTGCCAACTTCTCCAAAATTTGCGTCAACAACTGTAAAACCAATTACCTCGTGATAATAAAATTTATTACCAGAAAGTTTAGGTAACATTGTAGATGGCAAATAAACGCCGCATTTTAAAATAGTATCTGCTTCTTCATCAGAGTAGATATCTTCAAATTGTACGCGTAATTGATTTCCTTTATGTAACGAACTTTTTTCTATAAAAAATGGAACCAAGTTACTGCCAAATTCGACGTAAAGTGATTCCATTTCAGTGTACAATTCAGGCTCATCAGTATCTAATTTGATAACTACTTCGCCCTTAAAACTATATTTCGTTACGATTTTGCCTAAATAAAAACAATCTTCTTTACGCATTTTCGTATTAATTTAGTTTTTATTCTGATGCTTTTGCTGCTGCTTCATCAATTGTTTCTGGAGCTGCTTCAACTGCTTCTTCTGCAGCTGGTGCTTCTTCTTCTACAACTGGTTTTGCTGCTTCAATTCTAGCTTCATTTACTGCTTTTTCTGCTGCAAATGCTTTAGCTTTTGCTTCAGATTCAGCTTTAGATAAACCTGCTTCTTTATCAGCAATTTTAGTAGCTTTTTCCTCTACCCAAGCATTAAATTTCTCATCTGCTTGCTCTTGAGTTAAAGCTCCTTTTCTTACACCACCCACTAAATGATTCTTTAACATTGCACCTTTATAAGATAAAATGTTTTTTGCAGTATCTGTTGGTTGTGCACCATTTTGTAACCACTTTACAGCTAAATCAACATCTAAATCGATAACTGCTGGGTTTAAGTTTGGATTGTAAGTACCAATTTTTTCTAAGTATTTACCATCTCTTTTTGCACGTGCATCAGCAGCAACCACCCAATAAAATGGCTTGCCTTTTTTTCCGTGTCTTTGTAATCTAATCTTTACAGACATAATTTGTTAATTTTTCAAGGTTCTCGACCTTTGTTATTAAAAATCCTATCATCTCGTGATAAGTGGGCGCAAAAATACAAAACCTTTTTCAAATTAAAAGATTAAATATCAATATTATTTTGGGCGTTTTAACGGGCTTTCAATTATATCTTTTTCTGAAAAAGAAAAAGGATGCCATTTCAATCCCTAACGCAATTACTCAGTCCCCAAACAACAATCTTAAAAAACTATTAAAATTGAAATGAGTTAAAGTTCAATGCTTTTGAACTAAGCAAACACCCTTATCTACTGTACATTTGTAGTATAGATGTAAAACAATAGGCATCTTAAAATAAATTATTGAAATTTAAAATGAAACTGACATTATGAAGTACACAGAAAAAATTTCAAACAAATTAAACGAATTATTAGAAAAAAACTACGATGCTGAAAAAGGATATTTAAATTCAGCAGAAAATGTAGATAATAAAAGATTAAAAATTTTCTTCAAAAACAGAGCATCAGAAAGAAGTCAATTTGCAAAAGAATTAAGAACGGAAATATTGTCTTATGGACAAATTCCAGAAGATGCAGGTTCTTTTCAAGGAACAATGCACAGAAATTGGATGTCTTTAAAAGCACTATTTAGTGGAAATGACGAAGAAGCAATCTTAGAAGAAGCTTTAAGAGGTGAAAAAGCAAGTTTAGAAGATTATAAAGAAATTTTAAACTTTGAAGATTTTGCACCATCAACACAAAAAATGTTAGAAATGCAACATCAAAAAATTCAATCTGCAATTAACTCATTAATGGTGGAAGAAGAATTAGCATAATTAATATTGTAAATTATTTGAACATAATTTATAAAAGTCAATCCTTAATTGGATTGACTTTTTTTTGTTGATAAGTCGAGATAAATTAACAGGTAAAATTTCTATATGATTTCGTAATTTTAACTCTCCAAATTCATCAATAAAAAAAGCCATTTTATGTACTTAATTTTCGATACAGAAACCACAGGTTTACCTAAAAGTTGGAATGCTCCAATTACAGATACAGACAACTGGCCAAGATGTGTGCAAATTGCTTGGCAATTGCATGATGAAATGGGAAATGTTTTAGAGCATAACGATTTTTTGATAAAACCAGAAGGTTACAACATTCCTTTTGATGCTGAAAGAATCCACGGAATTTCTACAGAATTAGCAGCACAAGAAGGTATTGATTTAGAAAAAGGATTGCACCTTTTTAATGAAGCTTTGGCGAAAACAAAATTTATTGTTGGTCAAAATTTACAATTCGACCTTAATATTATGGGGTGTGAATTCCATAGATTAGGTGTTGATACTCCTTTAGCAAAACTACCTATTTTAGATACCTGTACAGAAAAAACAGCTACTTTATGCCAGATTCCTGGAGGAAGAGGAGGTAAATTTAAATTACCAACATTAACAGAATTACACAATCATTTATTTGGTGTTGGTTTTGGTGAAGCACATAATGCAACTGCAGATGTGGAAGCAACAACCCGTTGTTTTTTAGAATTAATTCGTATTCGAGAATACACTAAAGAACAGTTAGATGTTGATGCAGATTATTTTAAAAATTTCTCGGAAGCAAATCCAAAACCAATTCAGTTAATTGGATTAAAACACATCAACCTAAAAAGAGAAAGTGATAAAATTCGAAAACGTTTAGATAAATTAAAAGACGTTAAAGAAACCATCTCAACTTCTGAAGGTTTAGCTGAATTAAAAGATGTTCAGTTTTCGCATTTACACAACCATACACAGTTTTCGGTTTTGCAATCTACCATGCAAATTGCCAATATTGTAGCAGCAGCTGCTAAAGATAATCAGCCAGCTGTTGCTATGACAGATACTGCAAATATGATGGCTTCATTTCATTTTGTAAGTGCTATTTTAAATCATAATAAAACTGCAGCAACTCCAATGAAACCAATTGTGGGTTGTGAGTTTAATGTGTGTGAAGATCATAAAAATAAATCTGTAAAAGACAATGGTTATCAAGTTGTTTTATTAGCGAAAAATAAAAAAGGCTATCATAATTTAGCGAAAATGTCTTCCATCGCTTTTGTGGATGGTTTTTATTATGTGCCAAGAGTCGATAGAGAAATCATCAAAAAATACAAAGAAGATATTATTGTTTTAACTGGGAATTTATATGGAGAAGTGCCTAGTAAAATTTTAAATCTTGGAGAAAAACAAGCGGAAGAAGCTCTACTTTGGTGGAAACAAGAATTTAAGGACGATTTTTATATTGAGTTGATGCGTCATAATCAACAAGATGAAACTATTGTAAATGAAACATTGTTGAAATTCTCAAAAGCACATGATATAAAAATTATTGCAACGAATAATACTTTTTATTTAGAGAAAAAAGATGCAAATGCACACGATATTTTACTGTGTGTAAAAGATGGAGAAAAACAAGCGACTCCAAAAGGAAAAGGTCGTGGTTACAGATATGGTTTGCCAAATGAAGAGTATTATTTCAAATCTACTGAAGAAATGAAAACGCTTTTTGCAGATTTGCCAGAGGCAATTAGTAATATTCAAGAAATTGTCGATAAAATTGAAATTTTCACCTTAGCCAGAGACGTTTTATTACCAGCTTTTGATATTCCTGAAGAGTTTGTATCAGAAGAAGATAAAATTGATGGAGGAAAACGTGGAGAAAATGAATTCTTAAAACACTTAACGTTTGTTGGAGCAAAAAAACGTTATGGAGAAATTACAGAATCCATCAAAGAACGCTTAGATTTTGAATTGTCAGTCATTGAAAAAACAGGGTATCCTGGTTATTTTTTAATTGTTGAAGATTTTATTCGCGAAGCCAGAAATATGGACGTTGCTGTGGGTCCAGGACGTGGTTCTGCAGCTGGTTCTGTAGTTGCTTATTGTTTGTGGATTACCAATATAGATCCTATTAAATACGATTTACTTTTTGAGCGTTTCTTAAATCCTGAACGTGTTTCCATGCCAGATATCGACATCGATTTTGATGATGAAGGAAGAGGAAGAGTTATGGATTACGTAATTGATAAATATGGTGCCAATCAAGTTGCACAAATTATCACCTATGGAACTATGGCTGCAAAATCATCCATAAGAGATACAGCCAGAGTTTTAGATTTACCACTTTTTGAAGCCGATAGAATTGCAAAATTAATTCCTGGCATCAAACTAAAAAACATTTTTGGAAATGATGCAAAAAGTAAAGGAAAAGTAGATGGTTTACGAGCTGAAGAAAAACAATTAGTTGAGGAATTAAGACACATGTCTTTTGGAAACGATCTGGTTTCTGAAACGATTAATAAAGCTACTATTTTAGAAGGTTCTGTTAGAAATACAGGAATTCACGCTTGTGGTGTAATTATTACGCCTGGAGATATTACCAATTATGTTCCTGTTGCTTTGGCAAAGGATTCTGATATGTATGTTACCCAATTTGACAACTCTGTAGTGGAATCTGCAGGTTTGTTAAAAATGGATTTCTTGGGATTAAAAACCCTGACTTTAATTAAAGACACCGTAAAAATTGTAAAAGCAAAACACAACGTAGATTTAGATCCAGAAACGTTTCCTTTAGATGATGTAAAAACCTACGAATTGTTTCAAAGAGGAGAAACTGTGGGTATTTTCCAATATGAATCACCAGGAATGCAAAAGCACATGCGCTCTTTAAAACCGACAGTTTTTGCAGATTTAATTGCCATGAATGCCCTGTACAGACCTGGACCAATGGAATATATTCCAAGTTTTATCAACAGAAAACACGGAACAGAAGATATTGAATACGATTTACCAGCCATGGAAGAGTATTTGGCTGAGACGTATGGAATTACAGTTTACCAAGAGCAAGTAATGCTACTCTCGCAAAAATTGGCAGATTTCACCAAAGGTGAAGCCGATGTTTTACGTAAAGCGATGGGTAAAAAACAAATTGCGGTTTTAGATAAAATGAAACCAAAATTTATTGAACAAGCTGGAAAAAATGGGCATGATGAAAAAAGCTTAGAGAAAATCTGGAAAGATTGGGAAGCCTTTGCAAGTTACGCTTTTAACAAATCTCACTCTACTTGTTATGCTTGGATTGCGTATCAAACTGCCTATTTAAAAGCACATTATCCTGCAGAATATATGGCCTCTGTACTTTCTAATAACATGAATGATATTAAAGCTGTTTCCTTTTTTATGGAGGAATGCAAACGAATGGGATTAGCAGTTTTAGGCCCAGATTTAAATGAATCTTTCTTAAAGTTTTCTGTAAATGCTGATGGTGCTGTTCGTTTTGGAATGGCTGCTGTTAAAGGAGTTGGTGCAGGAGCTGTAAGAGCAATCATCAAAGAAAGAGAAGAAAATGGTCATTATTCATCGATTTTTGATTTAGCAAAACGTGTAGATTTAAGAGCCGCTAACAAAAAATCTTTTGATAGTTTGATAAAAGCAGGTGCTTTCGATTCTTTTACAGATACCCATAGAGCGCAATATTTTGCAACAGATGAAAAAGGGTTGACCTTTTTAGAACGTGCTATGAAATTTGGTAGTAAATATCAAGAAAACGAAAATTCTGCACAAGTTTCTATGTTTGGAGAAGCTTCCAATATTCAATTTCCTGAACCTGATATTCCAGAATGTGAAACTTGGGGAACTATGGAACTTTTATCACAAGAAAAAGAGGTGATTGGTATTTATATTTCTGCACATCCTTTAGATGATTTTAAAAACGAAATGATTTTTTGCAACGCTTCTTTAAAATATTTTAAAGGCGATATTGCAAAATATGTTGGCATGAATTTAGCTTTTGCTGGCATTGTTACAGATGTGCAACATAGAGTATCTAAAGCAGGCAAAGGTTGGGCTGCTTTTACGATTGAAGATTATGGAGATAGCAACGAATTTAGAATTTTCGGAGAAGACTATTTAAAAATGAAACACTTTTTAGTGCCAAATCAGTTTTTGTTTGTGCGTTCTACAATTCAACCTGGTTGGACGAATAAAGAGGGAGTTACAGGAGAACCAAGACTAAAATTTACAGAAATGAAATTGCTCCATGATATTATGGACGAATTGTGTAAAAAAATTACCATAAAAATTCAGTTAAATGAAATTAAGGAGAACACCATTTTAAATTTAGAAACTATTTTAAAAAACAATCCTGGTAAACAAAATCTAAATTTTACAGTTTGGGATGCCAAAGAAAAAATTGAAGTGAGTTTACCAAGCAGAAACACTAAAATTAAAGTATCTAATGAGTTGTTGGCAACTTTAGAAAGTCAGCAGATTAATTTTAAGTTGAATTAATGGTATTTAAAAAAGATATA
>Ga0115565_10002120_pt1 | contig 15605 bp, 11 predicted proteins | sample COGITO_mtgs_1105_FD_87199 | JGI IMG/M metagenome (GOLD analysis project Ga0115565, IMG submission 87199) | Pelagic marine microbial communities from North Sea - COGITO_mtgs_110530 | ecosystem: Environmental > Aquatic > Marine > Epipelagic | place: Germany:Helgoland, sampling site Kabeltonne... | reverse complement strand
CTTTTAATAGACGCCGACAAAAAGGTGCTGACATCAAACGTCATTCACATAATAAAGCAGTTGCAAAGCAAACGGTTTAAAATCTCCGTGGGTGCGCATGTATGCGGACAAGAAGAGACCGTCGAACAAGCGATAAAACACGCCAAAAACCGAAAATTTGCTTAGGATATGATGACGATGGGCACATGCTGGCTATACTTTGTGGGCCAGCATTGCCGCTTCGCTTCGTTTAAACACCAGATCAGTGTCAGCGCTGCTAGCTTGATCGAATTCATAGCCGGCCAAATTAAAATGTTTGAGCTCGTCGGCGCTGTTTATTCTGTTCTGGATAATATAACGAGCCATCAATCCGCGTGCTTTTTTTGCAAAGAAGCTAATAATTTTATAGTTTCCATTTTTTTCATCTCTAAAATGCGGCGTTATGACCTTCGCATTTAAAAGCGATTTTTTCACTGATGAAAAATATTCAGTAGATGCTAAATTGATCAGCACATTATCGTCGTGCTTTGTGTGGTTACTCTCTTGCAAAGCGTCATTGAGTTGTTCGGTAATGCTGGTCTTCCAATACTCGTAGAGATTCTTACCCTGCTTGGTACTTAACTTAGTACCCATTTCCAAACGGTAAGGTTGCATCAGATCGAGTGGCCTAAGCACACCGTATAAACCAGACAGAATACGCAAATGTCGCTGCGAAAACGCCACGTCATCCGCAGTCAAATTAGCAGCATCAAGCCCTGTATATACATCTCCATTAAATGCAAAAAGCGCTTGTTTTGCATTCTGTGTTGTAAACGGCCAGCTAAAACTAGAAAAACGTTCTGCATTTAAGATAGCTAACTTGTCACTGATTTTCATCATTGAGCTCAACTCATGAGGAGCTAGCTTTTTACATTCCGACACCAACACCTTTGTCTGATCCATCAGCGCTGGCTGCGTATGCGAAGTGACAGGCACCGTAGAGTCAAAATCAAGATTTTTAGCAGGGGAAACAACCATTAGCATATGCGATGTAATCCTTATAATGATAACAAAAAGTAGGCCTATACAGGCTGATAGACAATATTGACTTAGTCTAACAAATTAAGTCTAGTTTGCTTACTAAATCCTAATCAAAAAAATCAATTGCTTGTATAGTAAAAAACGAACCTTGTTATACAGTTTTCGTAACTAAAAAGGCTAGTAACACATGCATTGACCTTGTAATCTATAGGCACGTATACCGTTGGCAAAAAATACGCAAAAAACCACCTTGTAGAGTAGTTTCATCCTTTTTTTAAACGTTTTTTGTCGCTACAAATGCCACATTCACTATTTATTGCGAGTACAAATATGACCAATCAGTTAGCATCGTTAAGCAAAATTACCACCGTCGTTGCCGATACCGGCGATGTCGAGGCGATTAAAAAATATAAACCTGTAGATGCCACTACAAATCCCTCTTTGTTGTTAAAAGCAGCATCGTTACCACAATATCAATCATTGATCGAAGAGGCAGTAAGTTGGGCAAAACAACAGTCAACTTCTATTGAACAGCAGGTAGTTGATGCCGGCGACAAACTGTCTGTGATGATAGGCAAAGAAATTGTCAATGTAGTGCCCGGTCGTATTTCAACCGAAGTAGACGCGCGCTTGTCATTTGATACAGACTTAACCTTAATAAAAGCGCGCAAGCTAATCGCGTTATACGCAGAACAAGGCATAGATAAGTCTAGAATACTGATCAAGATGGCCTCTACTTGGGAAGGTATTAGAGCTGCTGAGACTCTAGAAAAGGAAGGCATTAACTGCAATCTTACACTGTTGTTCAGTTTTGCGCAGGCACGGGCTTGCGCCGAAGCAAGTGTTTATTTAATTTCTCCCTTTGTTGGTCGCATACTTGATTGGTACAAAGCAAATACCGATAAAAAAGACTACACCGGTAGCGAAGACCCTGGCGTGATTTCGGTGACTGAGATCTATAACTATTATAAAGAACACGGCTACAAAACGGTCGTAATGGGCGCTAGCTTTCGTAACACCGACGAAATCCTGTGTTTGGCGGGCTGTGATAGGCTTACCATCAGTCCCCAACTATTAGAAGAATTGGCTAACACTGATGGCGAAGTTAGCGTTTACTTATCGGATAAGGGCAGCACAAAAAAAGCACCGTCTTGTATGACAGAAACCGAATTTAGATGGCAAATGAACGAAGATGCTATGGCAACTGAAAAATTAGCTCAAGGCATTCGTGGCTTTGCGGCAGACCAATTAAAACTTGAGACAATATTGCTCAAAAAGCTAACGTCATAACACGACCTAGTCTGACCAAAACAGCAACAAATTATACCTGTTGAATAAGCTAAAAATACTAAAGAGAGAACCTAATGCAAAAGATAAGAAATGCTCAAGCGTGGCAAAAACTAGACAAACTAGCAGCGCTCGTGCGCAGACAACATATGCGAGATTGGTTCGAAAAAGACGGTCAACGTGCTCAGGACATGAGCATCGAGACCTGCGGTATCTATTTAGATTATTCAAAAAACAGAGTCACTCAAAATGTACTGGCAGCTTTATTTGAACTTGCCAATGAGCGAGGTGTACCTTCAAAAATCAAAGATATGTTTGCTGGCAAGGCTATTAACGACACTGAAAATCGGGCGGTATTGCATACTGCTCTGAGAAACTTTTCAGGCAAGCCGGTGCTAGTTGATGGCAAAAATGTAATGCCTGACGTGCTTGCAACCTTGGATAAAATGCAAGCCTTTACGCACTCTATTCACTCCGGTGCACACAAAGGTTACACAGGCAAAACCATTACGCGAGTGATTAGCATCGGTATTGGTGGTTCATTTTTGGGCCCTAAGATCGTTACCGAAGCATTGAGACCCTACCGCACTGGTCACTGTGAGGTGAAATTTGTGGCAAACGTTGATGGCTGTCATATTCACGATGTACTGGCCGAAACAGACCACGAGCAGACCTTGTTTGTTATGTCATCCAAATCTTTTAGTACGCAAGAAACTTTACAAAACACCCTTAGCGCAAAAAAATGGTTTTTAGAACAGGGGGCTAGCGAAGCTGATATTGCCAAACATTTTGTCGCAGTATCATCAAACGTTAAAGCAGCGACAGAGTTTGGAATGGATGCTGATAACGTATTTCCAATGGCAGATTGGGTAGGCGGTCGTTATTCACTATGGTCCGCAATCGGATTACCCATCTGTTTAGCCATTGGTTTTGACAATTTTAAGCACGTACTCGAGGGTGCGTTTGATATGGACACGCATTTTCAAACCGCTCCTTTTGAGCAGAATTTACCCGTGATATTAGCGGTGCTAGGCGTCTGGTATCGTAACTTTCTAGGTGCTCAATCACATGTTTTATTACCCTACTATCACTATTTACGTGGCTTCCCGGCCTACGTTCAGCAGCTCGATATGGAAAGCAATGGCAAAACGTGTACAGTCGATGGACAATTCGTAGAGCACGGAACTGGGCCTATCATATGGGGCAGTGAGGGAACTAACGGCCAACATTCATTTCATCAGTTAATTCATCAAAGCAACGTGCCAATTCCGGCTGACTTTATGTTTGCCTTAAAAGTGCCCAACCAAAATGATACGCATCACGCCATGCTGGCGTCGAATTGTTTTGGTCAAACTCAAGCCCTTATGCAAGGTAAAAGTTTTGAAGATTGTTACGCTGACTTAGCTGACTCAGGCCTACCCGACGATGAGAGAGCACGCATAGCAGCGCATAAAACAATGCCCGGCAACAAGCCAAGTAATACGCTTATTTTTGAGCAACTAGACCCCAAAACCCTCGGTGCACTGATTGCCATGTATGAGCATAAAGTGCTGGTTCAAGGGGCTATTTGGGATTTAAATTCGTTTGACCAATGGGGGGTAGAGCTAGGAAAAGTGTTAGGTAATAGCGTGTTAGATATGATCACCAGCGAGACCAGCGATAATCTTGCAGATGGTTCTACGTCGTCATTGGTGGCAAAGTTTAAGGCTAGTCTGTAATACCAAGCGAGGCGTTGTTTAAGGAAGTTTGTCATAAAAAATAAACATTTTGTTAATCAAAGGTTAATAATTGTGTTTTATTTTTATAGCGCTTGTGGTACTAATGAAGTGACGTTAGTGCAGTTGGCAGCGGATGCTATTCAATGTTATCCGTTAGCGGAGTCTAAAAGGAGATAGCCGTGGAAAGATCAGACATACTTTCATTAATCGACAGTGAAACACGCCCTACCAAAACCAAAAGTAAAAAAAGGCGATGGAGAGAAATAGAAGCTATTCAAGATAAATACAAACTCCAAAAAGAGCTCTCTGACATGGATGTGAGCTTAGAATACGAATTAGACCAAATGATGCGATAATACAAAAAGGCTGCTTTTTTTAAAAGCAGCTTTTTTTATGGCACCATTAAACCTGCCAATTAATGGTCTGTTTATTCATCTTGGTTAATAGCCCGTTTATTTCGCTGAAGTGTCCACACCCCAAAAATCCGCGATGTGCTGAAAGCGGAGAGGGATGCGACGAGGTCAGTATATGATGCTTAGACGTATCGATTAAGGGGATTTTTTTTTGCGCGGGCGCGCCCCACAAAACAAATATTACGTCGCTGAGTTGTTCACTTATCGACACAATAACGGCATCAGTAAACTCACGCCAACCTATATCTTTGTGCGCATTCGCGCTGCCCTGCTCGACTGACAGTACCGTGTTTAAGAGCAATACGCCTTGCTGCGCCCACGCTTGTAAATTACCGTGTGAAGGCACGTCAAAGTCGTCTAAGTCGCGAGCCAGCTCTTTGTAAATGTTGCGTAATGAAGGTGGTATCTTATTCCCTCTTAGCACCGAAAAACACAAGCCATGCGCTTGATTAGGTCCGTGATAAGGGTCTTGACCAAGTATTACAACTTTTAGCTGGTCAGGAGAAGTATATTTGAATGCGTTAAATATATCTTTATCGGGCGGAAAAACCACAACGCCTTTTTGCCGCTGCGCTGCAACATACTGCAACGCAGATTTAAAATAGGCTTGTTCTTTTTGTTCACCTAACAAGGCTTGCCAGTGCTTCACTGTAATTACCTATCTATCTTTAAGTATCTTAAACATGTGCGTTTTTAACGCTTGGTAATCATTTGCAACATCAACAGAATACGCATCCTTTATCACGGCATCGGCCAATGCTTTGGGTAAGCTTATAGGCTGGCCCAAAACGTTTTCCACAGTCTCCCTGAACTTTGCAGGATGCGCAGTGCCTAAAAATATTCCCACTTCATCATCTGATAAATCTTTAGCTAATGAGCGATAGCCAATGGCAGCATGTGGCTCTGAAACATAACCCAATGCCGCTAGTTGACGCATCGCAACCTGCGTATATTCTTCGTCAATCATATCGCCCTGCAATTGGCTTCTATCCAGACATCCGCGCTCTATCAATGCTTCAATTCGCGGCCAATTATTTGGCTGACTAACATCCATTGCATTTGAAATGGTCGCAATGGTTGGTTTTGGTGACCACTCACCGGTTTTTAGATAGCGTGGAACGGTATCGTTGAGATTGGTCGCAGCGACGAAACGTTTTATCGGTAAACCTAATGTTTTAGCGATAATCCCTGCGGTTAGGTTACCAAAATTGCCACTGGGCACAGAAAACACTACCTGGTCTCTTTTTTCCTTGGGTAATTGCGCGACTGCCTCAAAGTAGTAGCACACTTGCGCAAACAAGCGGCTTATATTGATTGAATTTGCCGAGTTCAAATGCAAACCGTCGCGCACATCAGGATCATCGAACGCCGTTTTTACTAACTGCTGACAAGCATCAAAATCACTGTCGATGGCCACGGTATGAATATTATCTCCTATCGTAGTAAACAACTTTTCTTGCAGTTCGCTGATTTTACCTTTGGGGTAAAGAATCACTACATTGATGTTGTCTATACCGTGGAAAGCATGCGCTACGGCGGCACCTGTATCGCCTGAGGTAGCGGTAAGGATAGTGATTGGCTGGCCTTTGCTGATATTAGCTAACACCTGCGCCATAAAACGACCACCAAAATCTTTAAATGCTAAGGTGGGGCCATGAAATAATTCTAGGCTGTAGATACTGTCAGTAACAGGCACCAAGGGAGCTCCAAATTGAAAAGCAGTGGACACTATCGACGCTAGCAATTCTGCGGGTAACTCGTTTTCAGTTAGGTGCGCTAGTACTTTTGTGCTTCTTTCTACAAACGGCAACGCTAGCAACGCATCAATATCTTCGAACGCAGAGATGTGTGAGGGAAAATACAAACCTTGTTTTTTCCCCAAGCCTTTTTTTACCGCTTCGGAAAATGTGACTGTATCGTTTGAGTCTTTTAAATTTACTAATTCCACTTCATCAACCTTTTGGGTTATTCAGAATCCAGCAGGCTCGCACCTGTTGTATTTAATTTGCATATATGGCTAAAGCCATCTTCATTTTGAATATATTCTTTGGCCAGCCAATCCTGCATTTTTTGCGCAGATAATAGGGTATTGGCCACTGCAAATACGGTAGGACCAGACCCAGAAATACCAAACGCCAATGCGCCACTTTGCATACAAGCTACTCTTGCATCATCAAAACGCGGTAGCAGCACTTTTCTATGCTGCTCCGCGATAACGTCCGTCATCATCGTTGCCGCAAGGGTTTCGTTTCGCGCGTACAAACTTTGTATAAATACGCCAAGTTGGCGGCCAAATGTTAGGGTATCTTGCAAACTATAGTGTAAGGGTAAGAGCTTCCTTGCAGCCGCGGTAGAGACCGAAATGCCAGAATAACAGACTACCCAATACCAGCTTTCGAAACTAGGCAACGTGAGCGCAATAGGCGATGCTTGACCTGTCATTAGCGTCAATCCACCTAAATAGCTAGGCGCAACATTGTCATAGTGTATGCTGCCACTTATTTGACCTTCTAATTCGCCCATCATGGCCAATAGTGTGTCTTTGCCAAAAATCCCGCCCGCATGTTGATTTAAGGCTACAAACGCAGCGACGATAGAGCTGGCACTTGAGCCTAAACCACTGCCAATCGGCAGCACTTTGTGCAAATGCATGCGAACCGTTTTAGGCCTTATTTGCTGTTCAGCCAAGCGCTGATTAAAATAATCATGGCACAAAGTAACAATATTTTCTTTTGCACCGGTTGGTAACTTATGCGCAAAAGCACCGTCAACAGACAGTCCAAATTCGTCGGCATCAATTACCTCGACCCAATCACCAAGAGCTGTGCCATCGATGGGCTGCAAAGCAGCACCTAATAGGTCAAAGCCCAAACTAACGTTGCCAATTGAGGCCGGAGCATATGCCTTTGTTCTCATTATCCTAGTTCCTGTGTCCATGGCATTGTACGTAAAATATCGGTGAACACGCCCGCAGCAGTGACGGTAGCGCCAGCGCCATACCCTCTGATCACAAAGGGTATTGGATTGTAATATTTACTGTGTATCGCTAAGGCGTTTTCACCATCTTTAACGGCGGCAAGCGGATGAACTAAAGGCACTGCTTGGATAGACACCTTACACTTGTCTTTTTTAATCGATCCTACGTAACGTAAGACCTTTTGCTCTGCTTGCGCGGCCGCTACTTTCGCCGCAATGATATCATCTAGTTGGTTCAAATTGGCCATAAAAGTATCAACATCACCACTTGCATCAAATTCTGCAGGTAACACTGACTCAACGTCTATATCACTCAACTCCATGTTTAATCCAGACTCTCTTGCCATTATCAGGAGTTTTCTAGCAACGTCCATCCCACTCAAATCATCTCGTGGATCAGGCTCAGTAAAACCATTTTGCTTCGCGCTGTGTGTTGCCTCCGACAGTGTCATACCTTCACTCAATTTCCCAAATACATAGCTTAATGAGCCAGACAAAATGCCTTCGAAACTCTCTAGTTCATCTCCTGCTATAATCAGTTTTTGCAAATTATCGATAACCGGTAAGCCGGCACCAACGGTGGTCTCATACAGATACTGACGATTAGTATTTTGTGCAGTTTGCTTTAGCAGTTGGTACATTTCTATTGAAGCTGTGTTAGCTTTTTTGTTCGGAGTAACAACATGAAAACCTGATTCCATCATTTCTACATACTGGTCGGCAATGTCCTGATTGCTCGTACAATCCACAAACACAGGATTAACCAGCGAATTACGACTTACAAAATCGTTGATGGTTTGAATGGATAGGCTTTTTTGACTATGTTGTAAATCAGCTTTCCAATCACTGCTCAAATCCACGCCTGCATCATTCAATAACAGCTTGCGGCTATTCGCAATGCCAAACACCTGCAAACGAATTTCTTTGTTCAAAAGTATCGGTTGCTGCTGATGAATTTGTCGCAGCAGCTCTTCGCCTACGGTACCACAACCGATCAAGAAAACATCAATGGTGTGTAATTTGGTAAAGAAGTTTTGGTGTATGATTTTTACTGCTTTTTTGGCTTTGCTGTTTTCGATAACCGTTGAAATAGAACGTTCAGAAGAACCCTGAGCAATGGCGACATTGTTTACTCGTGCTTGTGCTAATGCCGAAAAGAACTTTGCTGCCATGCCCTTGGCATGACGCATGCCATCTCCCACCAACGTAATAATAGCTAAGTCTCTGCGCACCTCAATAGGCTCTAGCAGTTGGTTACTTAACTCCAAAGCAAAGCCCTCTTCGAGTAAACTTAACGCTCTGGCAGAATCGGTCGCCGATATACAAAAGCTAATGCTGTACTCAGAAGAAGATTGAGTTATCAAGTTAATTGAAATATTACCTGATGACATCACATCAAACACACGACTCGCCATACCCACCATACCCTTCATTCCAGGCCCTGCTATATTGAGCATAACCACATTTTCTAAATGCGATATACCTTTAACGCTAGTCCATTTGGTACTGGGCTCATGACTAATCAAGGTGCCAGGAGCTGCTGGGTTTAGGGTATTTCGTATCAAACAGGGAATAGAGTATTGCGCAATAGGACCTATGGTCTTTGGGTGGAGTACTTTAGCGCCAAAGTACGACAATTCCATTGCTTCTTGATACGTTAGCTTATCCAACAAAACCGCACCGTCAACTTGGTTAGGGTCTGCATTATAAACACCATCAACGTCCGTCCATATTTCACAGCAACTGGCCTCAATACATGCTGCTAAAATAGCCGCCGAATAATCGGAACCATTTCGGCCCAATGTTACTTTATGCCCTAATTCATTGACAGCCACAAAACCCGGCATAATGAGTAATTGTGAGCCATCTGAATTAATCTCAGAAAAGCGAGCTTTGCTTGCCGGGAGATCCGCAATACTGTCTAGATATGAGCCATGCGCGAGCACGTACTTAAATGGGTCCACAATAAAATTTGACACACTTTTTGCGTTCAAAATCTCACTAAAAATTCTGACACTGACATATTCACCCAAGCTGAGAATACTCGCCGTCACTTCATCGGGACAAATCTTTAATAACTGAATCCCTTTAAGTTGTTGCTCTAACAGAGATAGCTTTTGCGTAATAAATTCGCTGAGTGGTGCATAGTCAAAGTTTTCCAAATGAGTGTTAAGGTCATCAGCAATACCGTGCAGTGTCATGTTTAGCTTGGCTAACAACTCTCCATAGTCAGCACCCGACTTGGCTTGGTCACACAACAAGGAAAGAGCATTTGTCACCCCTTTGGGCGCAGACAAAACCACAGCTGCTCCTTCGGCTTGGTGGCTTGCAAGACTAATTTCCAATACACGCATATAACGTGTTGCGTCCGCTAGACTCGATCCACCAAACTTTAAAACCTTCATGTATGTCTCCTCAAATTTATATCATCTCAGCAATCGCTGAATTATCGTAAACCACTAAAACAAAAAAGCCCGCATATTTGCGGGCTTGAAGTTAACTATTTGAAATGCACTAGCTAACGTCCGCCCGATAATGGGGTGGTCATCGTCATCATCATAATAATAGCGGTTGCAAAATTCGCAGTTAGACCGGTTTTATGATTGATTAATGTGTCGTTAGTGTTTTTTATTGTTTTCATGCCTTTAATTTGCCGTATAGACGTCTATATGTCAATAAGCAATTCGGTGAATTTGATGTTTTTCTGATCATTTCTTTTTAAATTGAGAAATTAACAAGCGCAGGGATTACTTATATTCCCCACTGTTGAATACTATTGCGGCGTGTTGTGACTGACATTACCTTACAGTGAGGACCTAAAACCTTGAATTAGCCAATCCCCCCTGGATTGTGCCAACTTCACCAACCGTTGATTGCTTTTGCCGTTGCGAAATCACCCATGCTGGGTTTTACTGCTGCTAAGTAGTGGTTTTCTGGATATTGCATGATTGAAACTGGGTCGTGAGGGTCGTAGTTCTGCAATTGAGGAGCCCTCAAATTAGCCCCCTCAAGTCCAAACAAAAGGTTTCTGCCAAGACCATCAGTATAAAAGCCTTGCCTAAGTTCAGCGCGATCTTGCTCGTGAGAGATCCCTAGCAAATGACCGATCTCATGCAGACATGTTCCTAACGTATCGGTTTTTTGCAAGCTCAACAGATTAAGCGGTCTACTCCAGCTAGTTTTTCCTCTCTCCACCAACTTAACCGTAAAATGAGGTGAATCAGCCTTGACCTCTTGAAATTGAATTCCTAATCCCGTTTGCCAAATATTCAGTGCCTCAGATAATTTTGGTATGAGTCCGCCTTCCACTTGCTTCCACGTTAATACTGTCCTGCCAGTCCAAGGTCCCACTATCACTCCGTATCCCATCAGATGCCGCCATCATTAAGTTAGACTGTTCATAATATAGACACTACATCTAATATAATCAAACAATACGTTGGACGTAACGTCATTATTACGCAGCGTACTGCGTGCATGCGTTCAACTACTAACTAACGTAAGCGGCAAAGTCTTCGCTCGATTGGTAAGAAGAGGCGTATAAAACAATACCCAGAAACATAGGCCGTCGATACGCTATGTACCGCATGCCTTTAATAAAGCGCTTTGGTTTAAATTTTCATTTGTAGCGGTGCTTTGACGGGTATCGTCGGCTTTTGCGCTTGTTGTGTCAGCCGACATGACTTCATTTACACTATTTTGCAACAACAACACTAAATCATCAGACGTATTTGGATGAAGCGCTAGGTAGTTGCCTTGAGCAACAGTATCATGTGGCAGCAAAAATACCGGGGTAATGTCGTCCAACCTCAATCCCGCCGCGGCGATTTGCTTATAAACACTACCTGAACTGCCAACGATTAAATCGACACGCTCATAAGCAAAGGGTTTTACCCGTCCCATTTTCTCTGGAAAGACTAAAAGGTTTTGACCAACGTCAAACCCTATTGTCTTAAATAACGGTAAATATAGGGAATCACTTGAAATGCCCACTTTGTAATTTAACAAGTCTTGTTGTTTTTCTACTTTTATAAACACGTTTTTCGTTAGGCGATACAAACAACTCTTGCCGGAAAGAAGCGGCCCCACCCATTTAAACTGTTCTTCTCTAGCCGCGCTTTTAGCAGTAGATACCAAGCCAGATGGTTGGTTTTGATGAACCATTCGCATGGCCCGCTGCCAAGGCAGCATCGTAAATTCGCACGCTACATCTGCCAGTTGGCATGCTTGCCTGAGAATTTCGATATTAAGACCTGTTATATGACCATCTCTCGAATAATTGTAGGGAGGAAATTCTTCTGTATAGATAGGTAAGGTAAGTTGATGAGCATGTGTATTGAAAGCACTCAGAAAAAGTATGCCCGTACTTTTAATTACACAAAACGCGACAAAATATAAATGAAATTTCAAGCAGACCTCCCACGCCATGCTAGATGCATTTTATGAATGCCTATACACTACCCTACCGGATTTATGGACAACAGTCACCTACTCTCTATCAATTGCAATCTGAGCTTATCTTTGCTTTCTATGATTCATCGCTTGTCAGGCCCACATTTGCCAACAGCTCACGGTATGGATTTGCCTTGCCAATGCCCAATGTATTGATTGGCTGTTTGACCTGCAGGGCACTGAGCGTTTTCACTGGTTTGGTAATGCTTTTATTCTTATTTTCTTGCTCAGTGCTCGACATGTCTGCATGGCTCAGCCCACAATATTCTAAAAGCCTCGATAGCGTTTTATCATGCTCTTGCACAAACAATTCGTGGTCAACTACAAAGTAATCAAGATGACATTGATGTTGCCAAAACTCCATCAAGTTTACCTGTAATGTATGATAAGCATGAATGCTCTTAATGTCGCAGAAATAGGCCTCATTCTCAGCAAAATAATGCTGAAAAGTAGATAGTGCGAGGTCATCAAAAGCTCTCCTACTATGAATTATTTTAGCGTCTGGAAAAATCATTTTGATAAGGCCAATAGATTGAAAATTAGCAGGCAGTTTGTCAACCACATATGGACTGCTAAGCTGTCTTTTACTTAGTGCTTTGCAATAGATGCGCGCGCCCTCGACATAATCATCATCACTCAAATCGGAGATGAAAGCCGGATAGGGTTTAGCGTATTTATGACTAAAATAAGCGGCAACGTGGTCGCTGATGATAGCTTGCTCTCCCAGCGTGTCGACTAATTCATGTTGACATAATACCTGTTCAATTAGAGTTGACCCCGTGCGCGCTAAACCAACGATAAAAATCGGCGTAATGCCCATAGTGGGGTCTGCATAAGACCCTTTTTGTTGGCTAGGGTTTGGCCATTTTTGATTTTTTATCTGATCAAATAGTTCCTCAATGTCTGATACTTTGTAAGTGCACGCTTTAAATTGTATTGCGTTAGCACGTTGCCAACAGAGGAATGCACGTTGATATTCTTGTTGTTTGTCATACAGATTTCCGAGCGCATATTCAAATATCATTACGATATCGGCCCAATGTAAAGACTGTTGTTTTAAGCGTTGAAGTTCTTTGACTGCATCCCAGTAGTCGCTTTTGTCGCTAGTCTTGACTAATAGCAACCAAGCGTGTGCTAACAATGACATTTGAGCGTGCTCTAATGAGATTTGAGATGCTTTATTTTGAGTACCTTGCGCGCTGGAATCTGATAATAAACTGATACATTTTTTTGCATGCTTAACTGTGTTATTACGGTCAGCATACTCTGAACAATATACTGCATAGTGGTAGTGGGCTTGAGGGTTGTTGATATGTCTAGACAGGATATGTTGGTAAATACTGGCGGCATCTTGATGTGAGTTTAGGAGTTGAAAGGTATCGGCTAGCAATAACAAAGGATAGAGATTATCAGGCATGGTTTGACAACTAATGCTCAGATGCTTGACCGCGCTATCTAACTCGTCGATCCGCACTAACACTTTACCGAGTCCAAAATGAGCTTCGGGCAGTTGCGGTTGCTGATTCAAAATTGCAGTAAACGCTGCGTACGCTTCTTTTAGTTTATTTTGATTCAACCACTCATGGGCTAATTGTAAGGCCTGAGACATTGCAGTTCCTCTTGTCATACCTGCAGATAACAAAAAGCCTTGTCGAAACAAGGCTTTTAAACATTAATACACATTAAACTTTTAAACTACTTGAACGATGCCTAGAAGCTATAAGACGCTTGTAAGTAGTAGTAACCGCCGTTGATACCAAACGGAGATGTTTCATAGAAAACACCGCCCCAGTTGTTGTTAGCTATGCCAACCGACGCTGGGATATCAATGCGCTCTGCATCTTGATCAAAGATGTTTTGAGCGCCCGCCGTTAATGTTACCGAGTCATTTAAGAAGTAACTAACCTCAAAGTCAACGGTAACAGCAGCGCTTGCGGTTTTGGCTGTCGCATCAAAGTCAACATGAACGCCTTGGTATTCACCAAAGTAATTAACGCGTGTAAAAAATGAGAATGCATCATGGTTTTGGGCCCATGTTGCTGTTGCTCTATGATTAGGTAAATCTTCTTCCAAACGCTTAACTTTAAAATCGCCTGTAATTGCAGAGAAACGATCTACTTCGGTCTCATTCCAATTGTAAGCTAAACTAAACGTTGAGTTGCCACCCATTAATTCAGTTTTATAGTTAGCAACCACGTCAACACCTTGAGTCGTGGTATCAAAATCGTTAGTGAAGAAACTTACCTGTGCCAAACCTGCAACATTGGGCACGCCCGCTGCTGCTAGTACTGCTTTGTTAGCATCAGTTAAGGTAATTTTTTCTGATTGGCTGACGCGGTCATCAACGTCAATATTGTAATAATCAACGGTCAAAAATACATTGCCAACTGTGTATACAGCACCAAACGTATAGCTCACTGACTCTTCAGGTTCTAACTCCGTTCCACCCAGCTCAATTGCGATTGGGTTTGTCGGTGGTAACAAAGCTGAATCCTGCAGAATACCATTGCTTAAGTTAGTTTGAACGTTACTAACGTTTGCCTGACCAACGGTAGGTGCTCTAAAACCAGTGCTATATGAACCACGAAGAGACAAATCGTCAGTTGCGTGGAATTGTGCCGATACTTTAAAGTTAGCCGTAGAACCAAATGAATCATAGTCTTCGTAACGCACTGCGTAACCCATTAAGAAGGCTTCCGTAAACGGTACCTCAGCATCTGCATAAATTGCATAGCTGCGACGAGTAGTTACGCCCTGATCTGAGGGTTTAAAACCAGGAAAACCGTTAGAGCCGATACTAAAGCCCTGATCAAACAAAGGACCGACTTCGAATGAGGCCTGATCGCCTGCGATAACTTCAAAGCTCTCTTCACGCCACTCTAAACCGCCCGCTACGTTGACAGCATCATATAAACCAAATTCGATTTGCTTGACCATGTCAAAGTTGAAGGTTTTTTCTAGTTGGATATATTTACCTGGCGCAAAATCGCGCGGTGTATTTGGACCTAAAGACGAGTTTAAGGTATTAAAAATTAAAAACTGAGATTCACTGCGACCAACCGCACCGCTCAAATCATAAAACCATCCATCAGCGAAACCACCTTTAAATTCGCCTTTGGTACCAATTGTCAATGACGTGTCAGTGATATTACCACCGAAGTTAGGCGTAAAACCTTCTGGGATATTAAGGTTATGCGCAAAACAGTTTGCCGCTTGCAACTGACCTAGTGCCGTTGGATCAGGCAAACCATTGCTGCCAATTTCAACCACTGGGCAATTTAATTGACTGTCAGCGCCATCTAAGGAACCTACTAGGATTGTAGCAGGTGCGCTGTCCCATGCTGACTGTGCGTCAGGATTATCATCGCCCGGACGAAAGCTTGCGACGCCATTAAGGTTTCTGATGTTGCCGCCATACACACCCGGACGAGTGGTTGGGTTACGATAGTAGAAACCCCCTTTAACATCACGCTCAGAATAGTTACCGAACATGTAAAACTCTTTGTCATTGCCTAAATCTAGGCCAACGTTACCAAAAATAGTAATATCGTCATTAACTTCTGGCGAACCCCATATTTGGGCTGGATTGGCGACATCTAAACCTGCCGCGGTAAACGCCGCTGCATCTGGACGCTGAACACTTCTACTGGTAGCGTCTGCATTTTTATATTGGAAACTGATATTGGCAAAGCCGTCATCAGTAAACGGCATACCTACGTTGCCTGAGACTTGAGTGCTAGTGCCATCACCTTCGTAATAT
>Ga0115565_10002119_pt1 | contig 15606 bp, 13 predicted proteins | sample COGITO_mtgs_1105_FD_87199 | JGI IMG/M metagenome (GOLD analysis project Ga0115565, IMG submission 87199) | Pelagic marine microbial communities from North Sea - COGITO_mtgs_110530 | ecosystem: Environmental > Aquatic > Marine > Epipelagic | place: Germany:Helgoland, sampling site Kabeltonne... | reverse complement strand
TTTCTATTATATCAAAATCAATCATATCGAAAGTTGTCCAAAATACCTGATAGTTAGTTACATACTAAATTAATTCCAAAGGTACAAATGATTTTGCGATTTTGATAATCGAAGTTTTACTATTATTTGGACATATTCCAAAAATTTGGACAAATCATTCATTTGCTTCACTAACTAATTCATTAATAATATTATAATTCGGGCCTTAATTAACTTAAGTACAGAAGTGTTACTCAAATATCGACTTCGCTTCCTCATAAACTCTCTCAAAATTAGCCTCTAAATCAGCCTGAGAAAACGGTTTTGATACCATCGGTAATTCTCGTTGAATGTTAGCCAATTTAAACTGAACTTTCTTATCCTTTCCATCAGCATAGGTAATAAACTCGCCTTGTTTTAATCTAAAGAAAACATCTGCTCTAATTTTTGGAATTTCTTTTTCTCCAGTTGTAATACGTGTATCAAAATCGAGATTGTGTCCACGACTAATACTTTTGGTAGGGTCTTTAATTATTTCAAAAAAGCGTTCGTAATATTTAGCCGTGTCAGGGTCGTTTACCTTTCCAAAAAATTGATAGGAAAGATTACTTAATATAGCTTTGCTTGCTTTGTCGCCATACATCATATCGTTTTGAATTTTATCCTGCATCACATAAATAGTAGCGATATCATAACTACGCAAAGTTGCAGGGATTCTGTGCATATTCAATAATCGGATTGTTGGTGCTTCTTCCATCAACAAAAAAGAAGGTTTGGAATTCCGAACGCTCATTTGTTTGGTAATGGTGTGAATAATGGTAGCAATTACAGGCGAATAAGACGTTTCATATTTTGGATTGTTTACTACTGAAATTATTGCAGGGTTTTCTTCGCTATTGATATTCAATGGAACATCATCTACGGATAATGCCATAAAAATGCGCTGTGTGCTAATTCGTTTAAGTGCATTGGCCAGGGTGCTTTTGACGCCAGCTGTCTGCCTATCCGAATCCTTACCACTAATAAATGCATCTGCCATTGCTCTCGACGTGGTGTTGGTTTCCAAAAACTGAATAAGGCTATCTGTGTCCAATAATTGATAAATAGCTATCAAATGTGGAAGAGTACAGTATTTAGGATAGTCGGTTTTTAGTTTCCAAATCAAACCACCAATTAAACCTTCAGCTGCATCGTTAAAGAATTTTGTTGTACCAGTCGTTCCTGATTCCCTTTGCTCCAAAAGGTTTTCAATCAACACCCTAGAAACTTCGTTTACGCTTTCCTCGTTCTCTAAATAGTGGGGTGCGATAGGATTTACCCTATGGATGATTTTATCGAAGGAAATGACCTTAAACGGAATATCACTATCCTTGAATAGTGGATAAGCCATTTCGGTCAGCTCAAAATCTTTATAGTCGTGAATAATTCCGCAAAAACTCTCTTTCCGGAAATGTTTTAGAAATCCATAAACGACACTTTCGGTTTTTCCGCTTCCGGCGGATCCGATGACGGATGCGCCACGTTTAATATTATCTAATTTGAAGTTTCCTTTATTCGTAGAAAAACTGACCTGATATTTAGTGTTTCCATTTTGTGCGTTTTCAGTTTTATGCAGAAAAACGTACAGTCCTGTATTAATTAGCATAAGAGGACACACCAAATAAAGTAATATCGATACTAATTCATTTCCTTCAGAAGTATAGAAAACGAGAAATGAAAGCATAGTGATATTTAATAAAAATGCATATTTGCTTACTCGAAACATCGCATAGAAAACAGTACTGGTCAAACCAATGATTGAAAGTATCGTTATAAGATTGTCTATTTGCATACCCACTATATTCCTATTGAACTTGATTTTATGGCCACCTCTGCACCACGTCTTAATCGTTTGAAAACCCGAAGTGCAATTTGTGCTTGACTAACTGGAATACTGGGAACGATTGGTAATCCTGTTTTTGTAATCATTTTGAAAGCTAATGCTTTTTCGTTGGCTGGTAATTTCATCAAAGCAGCAAAGTAGAGCTTGGGATTTTTTACAAAATCCTTTCGTGCCTTATAGGTTTCGGCAAAGTTTCGTTTGTAGCCAAAAGTCTTGTCAAATGTCTTTTCTGCTTTCTCAAAAAATTTGTCTCTGTCAAAACCTCGTTTCACATTCTTACCGTGCATTTCAACTTCGGAAGCTTTGTGCTTGCTTCCTGGGGAAAGGCTAACAGAGTTGGAAGCGTCCTTTCTGCTCACGATGATATGGATATGACTTTGGTTTCCATCTTTTCGCATTCCCTGGACTATCCGTTTTCCATTTTGTTGATGTGGTGCTTGGCGTTCCAGTTTAGCAATTTCCTTTTTCATCTTTTTGATATTCCCTTCAGCTCGTCCTTCTTGGATGTTTCGGATATCCGTTTTGAGCTGAAGTATTTTTGTAGCAAAAGGTTGATTTTCTTTTATCTGCTTATCCGTTCCTTTAAATGTGCGTTGGTGTTCTATTTTAGCATAGTATTTTATGTCATCGATGGTTATGGGTCGCCCATTAATTTCCCTATTGAATGAAGCCACATAATCCTTCATCAATTCACGAGTGTAGCTTTTTAAATCTTGGCTGTTGTTCTGAAGTTTTCGTAATTCATATTTTGATGGACTGACCGTAATCGAATAAAACTTAGGTTCTTTCTTTTTTAATTTTGCGGTGTTTCCATCAATTTCTTTTACCACTTCTTCAGCAGAAATTTCATCGCCATATTGATTGAAAAAGTGTTCCATATCGTGCTGTTCCAAGCCTTGATTTTCTTTCTCTAAATAGCCTACAAAATCAGCCGAACTTTGTGAATAATTGTTACCTAATTTTTGAGGTGTTATTGTAATATACATAGCTCAAAAATTTATAGTTGGTTACTTGGGTTTTCCTTTTCGCGAAAGCGTACTTCCTTTTTCTCTTCAGCATATTTCTTTTCTACAATCAGCGGTTTTTTTGCTGGTTCTTCTGTTTCAAAGAGCGATTGAATCATAGCCACCGTAGGTTTTGTTTGCGTCTTTTCGACATCCCGCATTATGGCAATGACCGCATTGATTCTTTTGAGTAATTTAGCTTCAATGGTACGTCCTGTTGGTCCTAATTTTTCCTTTGGCGAAATTTCGTTGTAGAAGAAAAAATCCAGCATTGTGGACATTGCTTCGGTGTGCGATTTGAAGTAAGTGCGTGAGAATGTTTGGAAACGTTTTGCTGTTTCCTTTTTAAATCTAATTCCAGTAAATGAGTCCATATTTCGCCGATTTGTCGCAAAATCTTCCCTAAAAATGGGCGTTCCCAGCCTGTTTGTCGCAAATCGTTGATTGTCTAGAAATTATAATAAATTTAATTAACTGATTAGCAGGTAATTAAAAACGAAAAGGAATCCGAAACCTCGCGCAGCGTGTTACCCTCTTGCTATTCCTTTTCGTCGCGCGAGCGGGACAAAAATCCATACAATCTGGCTAAAAAGCCGATTGCCATTTTCAAGGAAAATGATTTTCCTGTATGTTAAATTTAGATGTTTAAGGGTATCGGCGAAAGTCAAAAAGTGGATAGCCTTACTTTAATTTGTGCGCTGAATTTCAGCAATGTAAAGATACATTTTTTTCTTGAATTGGATTTAAATTATTTACAAAAACACCTCTAAAAATTCAGAGGTGCTTACTTATTAATTTTAAAATTATATATTAAAAATGAACTTATAGGAATACAAATTCCGTATCGCTTCTTCTTCAATCATTGTTTCAAAATTGGTATGGTTTTCTTTTACGTATTTGCGAATAGCTTCGCCAAATTTTCGTTCCACATCTTTTTTAGAATTTTCTAAAAGTCGGTTTTGAGCCTCTTCGCTCAAATCTGTAAAATTGAGATATACCATAGCCGTCTTTTACAAAATTTCGCTGTCAGCAAAACTATAGTAATCGCCATTAGGCGCAAATATCAAATGGTCAAGAATGGTAATGTCGAATAATCTAGATGCCTTTTTAATCTTGTTCGTTAAATTCTTATCTGCATCACTAGGTTGTAATTTTCCACTTGGGTGATTGTGTGTTAAAATTATAGCTACTGATAAAGATTTTAAAATGACTGCGAACAAAATTCGCAAGTCTATTGACGTGCTTGTAATTCCGCCCTGTGAAAGTTGATATATTCCTTTTACCTTATTGCTATTATTCAACAATACAACTTTAAAGGTTTCTTGTATGCCTATGGTATCTTTATCCCAATCTTCATAAAGTAGTTCAGCTGCATCTTGTGAACTGCTAATTTTCTGCCACATTGAAGATTTCAATCCACCTTTGTAGCTTATTTTTATTTCGTTAACTTGTGCTTTCATTGTTTATAGTATTTAAAATGTGAATAATGAAAAAGAGGGCGCATCTTTCGACGGTTACGCCCTCTTTCATTTTAGTTTACTTATCGCCTTTACTTCCAAGTAAAAGGATTTCATCGGCTACCACTTCCGTTACATAGCGTTGTTCATTATCATCAGTTGTATAGCTTCGAGTTTTTAGTTTTCCCGATATTCCAACTTCTTTACCCTTAGCAACATACTTTTCTACAATTTCAGCAGTCTTGCCCCAGGCTACAATTGTATGCCAATTTGTATCTGTTTGCTTTTCGCCTTTGCTGTCTTTGTAATACTCGTTTGTAGCGAGTGAAAAACGGGCTACTTTCTTTCCGCTTTCAAGGTTCGTAATTGTTGGTTCTTGTCCAACGTTTCCAATTAACTGTACGTGATTTTTAATAGTACTCATAATAAAATATTTAAGTGATTTATATTTCCCCTATTGATTTAAAGCAGATTAAATTTTAAGGGGTGTTTGTTCTTTTCTTTCGTGCACCGCACAATGGATAGAGTGGGTTTTGTCAAGACTTTTAGGGAATAAATCAGGTGTGTTTGCAACGTAGTAAATTCCTTAGAATTTCAAGGAAGTAGAAACCTTATTTTTCGCTAAAACTCTGTACAGTCTTGATAAGTTCCATAAGGGCATTAGCAATTCTTTTAAACGCAGTTGCGTTTGAGCGTACCGACAGTTAAGCGAGATAAGTAGCTGTGGTTAAATTAGAATTGGTTATGTCGTGCCTGTTTTTCGCTGTACCGAAAAACAACAAAGGCTTTATCCATTATAAACCCCTTAAAATGTGTAAGACAGCGGTTCGGTTTTTAAGAATTTTCGAGGAAGCACTCAAGAAGGGCTTACCGCAAATTCTGTCAAGAAAACCGAAGTGATGGCTTTCCGCTTTGGCAAGCGGGCTTAATTCACAATTTTGGCTATGGAATGTAGTGTTCCTTCCCAGAGCATCGGGAAGGGTTAACGGAATGGAAAGCTGAAATTGGGGATTGTGTCCAAGACTTATGTAGCGAAGCTCTTTTTCCGAAATGTAGCTTTTCGTGGAATGAAGGGGAATGTGCTGAGTGGGTTATGAAATTTCTGAATCTATTTATTAGTCATTTCAGTTCAGATAAAATTTTCTCAAAACAAAATAAATATTCCTTATAGTTATATGTTAAATTTTATTACATTATCAAGCCAATAGAATCTGATTATTAATGAATATTTTTAAGAAAAAACTAGAAGATACTACCCCAAAGAAACTCAACTTTGAACCAATTGAACTTTTCCAAACTTTGTTCCATAAGGAAGGATATGCTTATTTACGTGGAATACAGGAAGAGGTTTTAAACTCTTGGCATAAAATACGAGAACAACGTGATGTGCTTTGCAAAATGAATACGGGTTCTGGAAAAACCTTGGTTAGCCTTTTAATGTTGTATTCGAAAATGGTTGAAGGTGTTGGACCTAGTTTATATTTATGCCCTGATAAGCAACTATTAGAACAAGCGAAGATTCAAGCAAATTTATATGGAATACCTGTTTGTGAAGTAGAATATGCAGGACAAAGAAGTGTGTTTCCCGATGACTTTTTAAACTCGAAAGCAATACTTCTATGTACATTCCAAAAATTATTCAATTCCCGTTCAATTTTTGAGAGGGACAATATTGATGTTGGTTCTATTGTTCTCGATGATGCACACGTCTGTTTGGATATAGCTAGAGATGCAACTACATTACTAATTCCATTTGGTCACGATTTAGCAAAGAGATTATTGAAGTTATTCAAAGGCGATTTGAAATATCAAGCTCCAGGTACTTATCACAGATTGATACAGGGCGACCCGTATGCTAAAATATTGAAAGTTCCTTATTGGTCTTGGCTTTCACGTAATGATGAATTAATAGAACTCATTGGTGAGTTTAGTGATGACGACGAGTTGTTTTTCAAATGGGGATTAATTGCGGACGACCTTAAATCTTATGATTGTTATGTTGGTCCCAGAGGGATTGAAATAGCACCAGCTTATGTTCCATTTCATAATGTAAGAGCCTTCAATGAGGCCAAACATAGATATATTTTATCTGCCACATTTGAAGACCAGATAGATTTGATTAAAGACTTGGGAATCGACAAAAACAGCATCAAAAATGCTTTGATACCAAAAGACCGTAAAGATGTTGGTCAACGGTTAATACTTGCTCCGCAACGTTTTGATTCCAGAATAGTCGATGAGCAGATAATGACTTTAGCAAGAGATTATTCTAAATCTGGAATTAATGTAATGGTATTGACACCTTCCTCAGAAAGAGCTGTTAAGTGGGAAGATATTGGGGCTGAAATTTTAAAAAATGATAGTATAAATACGGACATTGGGAAATTAAAAGAAAAAAAAGGGTTGTTTTATGTGTTAGTCAACAGATATGATGGGGTTGACCTAAATGGGGATATGTGTAGAGTACTCATTCTTGATGGTTATCCATCTTTTAGCTCTTACGAACAGCTATATGCAGAACTCCGTTTAGAATCTGTCAAAGCATCACTAAAAGCACAGATAATAGAACAAGGATTAGGTAGAGCTGTACGGTCTGGAAGTGATTACTGTACTGTCTTTCTTATGGGAAAAGACCTATTGCAATTTGTGGGTAATAAATCCAACCTTCAATATTTCACACCTGTTACGCGAGAACAGCTTAAACTAGGACTTTCTTTATTAGATGAAGAATCAAAAGACAATGCTCTAGAAACAATTAAAGAAACGGCAAATTTATGCTTGGTGCAAGATATGAGTTGGCGGGAATACCACTCAGATATCTTATCCAAAATCGAAGTCGATAAAACAGATGACCGAATATTGAAAAATTTGGAAATTGCAGATGTAGAGTCAAAAGCTATCGAACAATACAGAAGAAGGGATTATGAGGGCGCAAGTAATCTTATTTTAGATGATATTGTTGACTCGGTTGATTTAACTTCCAAACAGCGTGGTTGGTACTTTGAAAAATCCGCAAATTATTTATTTCTTGATAACGCTCCCAAATCTAATGATTTACAATTAAAGGCTGCGCAAACAACTTCTCATATGCTTCAGTCCAAAAATGGGCATAGCTATACAAAGATTACCGCTAGCGAAGGACAAGCTATACAAGTTCTTCATTTTGTTAAACGTTTTGAAACAACCCAAGACTTTAAAATGTATATTGAAAGTCTTTTTGAAAACCTTAGTTTTAGTCAAGACATACCGCATACAAAGTTTGAAAATGCATTGGCAGAAATTGGAAGTTTAATTGGTTTTTATGCACAAGAACCAGAAGCTGAATTTGGAAATGGACCAGATGTTCTATGGGTGATGACCGACCAGCATTACTTAGTTCTCGAAGCAAAATCCAGAGCCATCCACGATATTATAACAAGGGACAATATCAATCAACTTTTAGGCTCTGGTGAGTGGTTTAAGAATTTATACGGACCAGCAGCTAATCATAATTTGGTTACATTGCAACCGCCAAACATTAAAGGTTGGAATGTAAATACAAGCGAAAACACCCGTGTCATCGATGAAGAATCTTTAAATTTATTGAAGGATAATTTAAGAAGATTTGTTGATGGAATCAATAATTCGGGGTTTACAGCTGCTACAACGAAGGAAATTGCAAACTTATTAGGAATACATAATTTAACGCCCAATGGTTTTAGAACTAGTTATCTCAAGCCAGTTTATTCAAAGAAAGGATAGACTACGGGTCAAAACATAGATGGCTGAGTGGTCTAAGGCTCCTGATTGAAACTCAGGCGTACGGGAAACTGTACCGAGAGTTCGAATCTCTCTCTATCCGCAGATACGTAAGTATTTTAGCCCGCAATTTATTTGCGGGCTTGTTGGTTCTGGAAGCACCACTAATGAACTAAATGTTCTCAATTTTTTGTTAGGAATTATTTCTTAAATCGAATATTGAATGTAGATGCTATTCACTAAAATCTATTAATAGCTGTAATATTTAATAAGGTTTGAGATTAAATGGAAGTAATCATTATCAATACAAATGAAGTTCTTAAAATACTTAAATGTTGTACCTATGTTGTACCCAAGGCTTAAAATCTTGAAGAAATTCCCTTGTTAAAAATAAAAAAGCCGAGGATTTCTCCTCGGCTTTTGTGCGGGCGAAAGGACTCGAACCTTCACACCGTGAGGCACTTGATCCTAAGTCAAGCGTGTCTACCAATTCCACCACGCCCGCATTTTAACAATATTTTAAGAACCTATACTTGGTTAAATCCTAAGTCTAGCGTGTCTACCAATTCCACCACGCCTGCATAAACGTTCTAAAACGGGATGCAAATATAGGTCAAAAAATCAATTCTTTAAATTTTCTAACTTTAATTTTATCTTTTTGTACATTCACTACCCTAAACAATGATATCATGAATACTATTACCGACTACATCGCAACACACAAAGACCGTTTTATAAATGAACTCATTACCCTATTAAAAATACCCTCTATAAGCGCAGACCCTACGTTTTCTAAAGAGGTGCTACAAACCGCTAACGCCGTAGAAGTTGCATTAAAAAAAGCGGGTTGCGATGTAGTTGAAATTCATGAAACGGCTGGTTTTCCTGTGGTATACGCAGAGAAAATGGTAGACCCTAAACTACCTACAGTTTTAGTATACGGCCATTATGATGTACAACCGCCAGATCCTATTGAACTTTGGACTTCTCCGCCATTTGAGCCAGTTATTAAAAAAACAAAAAAACACCCAGACGGAGCTATTTTTGCTAGAGGGGCTTGCGATGATAAAGGACAAATGTATATGCATATAAAAGCCTTCGAATTTATGATGCAAACCAACCAATTACCCTGCAACGTAAAGTTTATGATTGAGGGCGAGGAAGAGGTAGGCAGTGCCAATCTAGCTGTTTTTGTGAAAAAAAATAAAGAAAAATTAGCTAACGATATTATCCTCATTTCCGATACGGGCATGATTGCAAACGATATCCCTTCTATTACTACTGGAATAAGAGGACTTAGCTATGTAGAGGTGGAAGTTACAGGACCTAACAGAGATTTACATTCTGGCTTATACGGTGGTGCTGTAGCAAATCCCATTAACATTCTTTCTAAGATGATCGCTTCTTTACATGACGATAATAACCGTATTACTATTCCTGATTTTTACGATAATGTAGCGGAGCTATCTATAGAGGAACGGGATGAAATGGCAAAGACACCCTTCAGCTTAACCGAATACAAAGAAGCATTAGCTATTGATGCTGTTTACGGAGAAGCTGGTTATACTACTAACGAACGTAATGCTATAAGACCTACACTAGATGCAAATGGCATTTGGGGCGGTTACATTGGGGAAGGTGCTAAGACGGTAATTCCAAGCAAAGCTTTTGCTAAAATTTCTATGCGATTGGTACCTAACCAAGATTGGAAGGAGATTACTACACTCTTTACTGAGCATTTTAAAAGCATTGCTCCTAAGGGTGTTCGGGTTGTTGTAACACCGCATCATGGGGGGCAGGGATATGTAACTCCTACAGACACATTAGGTTATAAGGCTGCTTCTAAAGCCTATGAAACTACCTTTGGCAAGAAGCCTATTCCACAACGCAGCGGTGGCAGTATCCCTATAGTGGCACTTTTTGAAGGTGAACTAAATAGCAAAACTATCTTAATGGGTTTTGGTTTAAATAGTGACGCCATCCACTCCCCAGATGAGCATTTTGGTGTGTGGAATTACTTAAAAGGTATTGAGACTATTCCATACTTTTATAAGTACTTTGCTGAACTGCATCAACACTAAATTTTAGCCGTTTATATGAAAAAATGCCCTTACTGATAATTTAGTAGGGTGATTTTTTTGGTACCTTTTATTTAAATTTCGCTAAAGCTTTTTAACATACTGGGTAACTAACACTACCATGGTAGGTCCTACCTTGCCCTCTATAAATTCTGCATTTTCACGGTCTAGAGATATACGCCTTACTGCGGTACCTTGCTTAGCAACCAAACTAGACCCTTTTACTTTTAAGTCTTTTACCAATACTACGCTATCGCCATTTTCTAGAATTACACCATTAACATCTCTATGAATTATTTTTTCGCTTTCCGATAAACCTTCGCCAGTTTCTTTTGCCCATACAAGCGTAGCATCTTCTAAATACATCATATCTAAAAGATCTTTTGGCCAACCTTCTGCTTTTAAACATGATAACATTCTCCAAACTACTACTTTAACCGCATCATGCTCACTCCACATGCTATCATTAAGACAACGCCAATGGTTTGCGTCCATCATTTCTGGGTTTTCTATCTGTTGTCTACAGGTTTCACAAGCCAACACACTTATATCCACACCACTAATAGATACAGGTGGCACTTCATATATATCTAAAGAATCTTTTGCGCTACATAACTCACAGCTAGCTGCACTTCTCTCTTTTAATTCTTCTAATATACTCATGCTAATTATTATTTTATACTGTAAACTTAGGGCTTCTTACTGCAACGCTACTACTCTACTATCTTCATCTTCTTTAATAAAAAAGAGGCGTTCATATTTTGGCAGATTCCATTTTTTAATAAATAATCAAAATGCAACTCATCATCTATAATTTCTGCATCAAAATAATAATTCTTTATCTGTGGTTGTTCTTTTGCGGCTTCACACAAACTTAAATCATGCGTGGCAATGATCCCAGTGGAATTAGACGCTGCCAACCGCTCTACAAACTTTCTAGATCCTTTTGCCTTATCAATACTATTGGTTCCTTTTAAAATCTCGTCTAATACTATAAAATAGCGATCTGTTGCTATCTCATCTACAATAAATTTTAAGCGTTTCAATTCAGAAAAGAAGTAAGAGGCATCATCAGTAAGGGAATCTGTTGTACGCATACTGGTAATTAATTTTATGGGAGTATACTCCAAAGAAGTAGCACAAACAGGTAACCCCACATTTGCTAAAACGATCTGCAAAGACACTGTTCTTAAGAATGTACTTTTCCCTGCCATATTTGCTCCTGTAATAATAAAGAAATCACCATTCTCCATTTCAAAACTATTCCATATTGTTTTTTTAGGGTCTAATAATGGATGCCCAGATTTTTCCGACCGTAGCGCTGTGGTGCTATCTTCTAGTATTTTAGGAAAATGATATGTTGGGTGATTGAAAGTAAAATTCCCTAAGCTGTTATATGCATCAAAAAAAGCAATTACTTCAAACCATTGTGCTACGCTATCCTTATGTTCCTTGAGCCAATCTTCTATTTTTAGAGCAGTTCCTAATCCAGTTAAAAAAAGACCATTCCCGAAAATCATGTAGATAAGATTGTTATTCTGATCCATTTTTGACAATAAACCGGAGAAATCTTTTAATACTTGAGATGCTTTCCTTCCATCGCTTAGAATTGATTCTTTCTTTATACTGAGGATACTAGACGTAAAATCTATATTTTCTATCAGTAACAAAAGCTGATTGTATTGCTGAAACACCGCGCGCATCTTTGAAGTACCCGACGTTAGTTTCGCTACTTTTCCTGCAAATATTCCTGTAATAACTAAACCTGCTATAAGCCAATATATGAGTAGCGATTCTTTTACTTGACCAAAATAAATTGCACCTATAATCATTAGGGAAATAGCAGAAAATACCCACTTGCCGTAAGACACTATTTTGGGCACAAAAGAGCTATACGACTTTATCCATAACAGAATGCTGGCTACACTTGTTTCCGTAGCACCCAACATTGCAGAAGCGGTATATTGTTGCCGCCATTTTGGATGTTTAGAAAGCTCTAAGATTCCTGCTTGCTTATCTTCTATATTTTCAATACTATTTTCTGTTAGAAATTTCGCTAGTAAAGCACTTCCTTCTTTTAACGCTGTACGGTTGCTGTATTGATAAAATGAACCTTTCCCAAAAAGATCTATATCGTGACTAAAAAAATGCAATGGATCTTTAAATTCATCACCGTCTGGCAAGGTATAAAAATCTCTATTTTGTACTGCTACTTCAATTTTGTTTATGGCCAATAAGGCTTCCAAAGTGTTTTTTTTATGTTTAACGTTGGTATGCTTAGAGAGTAGAAATAAGTAGGTGGCAACTCCTACAACAGCTATAGCCGTAACCCATTGCGTAATTTCCCATAAAAAATACATACCTAATACTGCTGATAGAAAAATTGCCAAGCGCAGCATACTCAAAAGCATTAATTGCTTCTTTATTTTAGCTTTTGCTAAGGTATGCTCTTGTATTTGCTCTTGGTAAAATAAAAGTGGTTCTTGCATATAATTAAACAGGTATTAAAACAGCGTTTGGGTAATTTAATCTAAAGCACCTAGTGCCATTTTTTGCTTTTTTGTTAGTTTGGAAACAACCAAGTTATAGGAATCATCTATTAATTCCTGAGTGAACGCAGGGTCTAAATTGCTAATAAATACCGTATTCCAATGCCTCTTACTCATGTGCCAACCAGGAATGATACTTTCATATTCTTCCCGTAGTAAAATTGCTCTTTCTGGGTCGCATTTTAAATTTATTTGTACAGGCAACCGTTCCAAACTACACAAGGCAAACATTTTCTCACTTACTTTAAAAACCAAAGTAACCTCATCAAAAGGAAATTCTTCCGTCACTCCAATTTTAGAAAGGCAGTACGCTCTAAATTCTTCTACGTTCATAGTCGCCATACGTTGCAATAAATGCTTTTATTCTTAGGCACGCCTTCCTAACACTAATATCCTAAAAAGAAAATTAACGTGTTGACCTACCTCTACTTTAAAATTTTATCTACAGGCTGTGCATCTAACTTAATAGCTGAATAATCTAATTGCCACCCTATGGTTTCTACTATTTTCTCTATTAATAATACGGTCTGCAAAGCATCTTTTCTAGCTGTTTCCATAAGTCCACTTTCTGGAATTTTTTCTAAAATATGTTTTCTGGCTTCTTTGTTTAATGTAGTTAAATCATCTGGTGTAAAAGTATTAAAGAGTCCGTTTTGTATGTCATAAAATTCCATTTCTGGCTCTATAGATAATACTTCTGGCTGAGGGAAGTTGGTGAGAATAATTTTTTTACTTCCTTCATCGGCATGCATGAAAATCTTTTTTAAGTCATACCCAATTTGTGCCTTTGCCTTAATTACAACTAACGCTTTTTTCTTACTGATAACTAAATTTAAGAAACGTTCTTTGGTATTTTCATACCGGTATATCTCCGCAAAATCTCCTTCTACAGAAATTAATTTACAAACACTTTTTATCTTTTCTAAAAGCACAGCAGACTGGTGTGCCGTAAGTTCTTGACTTCGTTTTTTACGAAACTTAGAAAATAACCAATACATACCTATGGCTCCTAAAATCAAACCGAGAAACAACTCTAAAACATCGCCCATATACCAAAGTTACTAAGAAAGTAACACACTACTCTTCAATTTTATAAAGCACTGGTCTGCTTGGGCTTGCGTCATTCTCAAAAGGAGCTACTTGCAGATTTAAAAAATAAGTACCGTCTAATATGCTATCATGTACAAAGATGAATTCTGTAATAGTGGCAGCGCTTCGCATCTTACCTTCTACATTCCAAAAAGCTTTATGCCCCAACAATGTACCACCATCCTTTTCTTTGTCTATAGAAGGTGTATCTATAAGGAGATGTTCTATACCAAATGTTACTAAAAAAGCAACTGCATCGGCTGCTATGTATGGCGGATTCGTATGTGCGTATTGCCTGCTTTTCTTATCAGTAGTATTAGGAAGTGTTCTAATTACTAACGCTTTACTATCATTACCTTGTAAAGCTTCTTGTAATTGTTGTTTGGTTATAATTAAGTCCTCTCCTACTTTTTCTGGCAATATTGTTATTACTTCTGCTAAAAAGAAAAACTGATTTAAGGCTTTGTTTACAGAAGCAAATGCTTTAGTTATATGGCCTACACACTCCGTATGTGTGCCGTGTGCATGTGGGTTAAACCAAATATCATTAAAATTGGTACTTGCCCCCTCCGCTATGCTGCCGATAAAATCTCCTTCTTGATGGGGTACTATTTTTGGTGGTGAAACATACCAAGCGTTTACATTTGACTTATCACCCCTTAGCGGAATAGAAATATCTAAGGGCTTTGCTAAATTTATAGAATACTCTTTTGTATTGAGTGTAATGGTGGTTTTCATGGGTTTTACTTTAGTGCTGGTAAAAATAGAATCTATGTTCGGCTAAGATTAACCATTTACTCTTCTCCAAGCAAATAGCTATTTAAGATTAGAGATACTATTTGAAAATATGTACTACGATATTTTGAAAATAATAGCGTTTATTGTGATTAGTGATTTAACAAGAAACGCTACCCTACCATAAACAAATCTGCTGCAATACCATCAGCTAAAAATTCACCTTTTTTAGTAGTTAGTAACACCTCATCCTTTATATTAAGTAACTCTTCCCAAATAAATTTATCTGCTTGCTTTAGTAGATAGCTATGATAATCAGCACCAAAATCTACCTTAATTTTTTCCAACGAAACACCCCAAATGGTACGTAAACCCGTCATTATATATTCATTATAAGCATCTGTTTTTGTCAGGGTCTCCGTCTCCATAGGTATTACTTCTGCTCCAATAGCTTTTAGGTATTTTGTATTATTATTAATATTCCATCCCCTTCTTATACCATCAAAGGAATGTGCAGATGGCCCAATTCCTACGTAACTTTTCTGCTGCCAGTACGCTGTATTATTTTCAGAAAAATAGCCTGGTTTTCCAAAATTAGATATCTCATAACAAATAAACCCTGCCTTTTCCACTGTTTCGTTTAAAATTTTAAAATGTGCCTGTGCAGCAGCTTCATCTAACGGTTTTAGCTTCCCTTTTTTAATAAAGCTTGCCAATGCAGTATTTGGCTCTACGGTAAGTGCATAACTAGAAATATGCGGAATTTTGAAAGATAATGCTGTTTCTATATTTTCTAACCACCGCTGGTTAGACATATTTGGCATCCCATAGATTAAATCAATAGAAATATTATTAAAATATTTACTTGCCGTATTAATGCTCTTGATTGCTTCTTCTACATTGTGTGCCCTGTTCATCAATTTTAAATCTTCCTCAAAAAAAGATTGTACGCCAATACTTAATCTATTAACTGGTGTTTTTGATAGTTGTATGATTTTCTCGTCTGATAAATCATCTGGATTTGCTTCTAGGGTAATTTCTGGGTTTTCCGCTACAATATAGTGCGCATATACTGCTGTAATAATCTGTTGTATT
>Ga0115565_10002116_pt1 | contig 15629 bp, 13 predicted proteins | sample COGITO_mtgs_1105_FD_87199 | JGI IMG/M metagenome (GOLD analysis project Ga0115565, IMG submission 87199) | Pelagic marine microbial communities from North Sea - COGITO_mtgs_110530 | ecosystem: Environmental > Aquatic > Marine > Epipelagic | place: Germany:Helgoland, sampling site Kabeltonne... | reverse complement strand
TAATAGATAGTTTCTCACAACACTTAGCAGCATCTTTAAATTTAAAATCTACTGTCTGTTGGGTTAGCACAAAACCTGAAATATTTGGGTATAAAATACATGATAATATTAATGCAAACCTATTTACTAAAGAACCGTCATTACACGAGGCAGCTTATCAACCTTTTGCCTTATCACAAGATATACATTCAATACCTTATAATGGTTTAAGAGAAATATTCGATACAAATAAAATTATAGAATCAATAAATAATCAATAAATAAACAATAATGGAACAAATATTTTTTCAATCATCCCTACCTAGAGCTGGTAGTACATTATTACAAAATATATTAGGTCAAAACCCTAATTTTTATGTAACACCAACTTCTGGTGTATTAGAATTACTATTCTCAGCTCGCCAAAATTATACAACTGATACAGCTTTTAGAGCACAAGACCCTGATTTAATGAAAAAAGGATGGCTTAATTTTTGTCGTCAAGGTATCGAAGGATTTTTTAATGGTATTACTAATAAAAAATATGTAGTTGATAAATCAAGAGGATGGGGTATCCACTATAATTTTTTAAACTCTTTTTATGCAAAACCTAAAATAGTTTGTATGGTTAGAGATTTAAGATCTATCTATACCTCTATGGAGAAAAACTTTAGAAAACATCAAGATAAAGATAGTGGTATAGTTAATTGGGCGGAAATGAAAGGTACTACAACTGCTAAAAGAATTGATGCATGGGCCCAATCACCACCCATTGGAATTGCAATTGAAAGATTACAACAAATGATAACTGAAGGGATAGATAAAAATATTCTTTTTGTAAGTTTTGAAGATCTAACTTCTAACCCTGAAATCGAACTAAACAAGATATATGATTTTTTTGGAGTAGAAAAATTTAAACATGATTTTCAAAACGTTGAGCAATTAACCCAAGAAGATGATACCTTATATGGTATATTTGGTGATCATAAAATCCGCAAAGAAGTTAAACCACTATCAGAATCTTATAATGAATATCTAGGACAACAACTATCTCAAAATATAGTTAATACTTATCCTTGGTTTTATGAATATTTCAATTATAATGTATAATATATTAATTTATATATTAACTTAAATCTAATAATAATCAATAAATAAAAAAAGATGAGTAAAACAATCAAATTAACAGAAGAAGAATTAAAAGATCTTAGAGACTACCAACAAAAACAAAATGAAATTACGGTAGATTTAGGTAATATTGACATTCAAAAAGCAATACTAGAAGGTCAAAGATCTACGGTACTAGAAAAATTAGCAAATTTACAAGAAACAGCTAATAAATCTGGTAAAAAATTACAAGAAAAGTATGGTGATGGTAATGTTGATCTAAAAACCGGAGAATTTACTGTAGTAGAATAATTTTTGAAAAATATTTTAATATTTATAATAAAACAATATTAAAATAATATAATAAGATGGCAGAAACATTAATATCTCCAGGTGTATTAGCAAGAGAAAACGACCAATCTTTTGTTACAACTCAACCAACTGAAAGAGGTGCAGCAATTATAGGACCTACAGTATTAGGTCCAGTTGAAAACCCAACATTGATTAGTTCATTTAGTTCTTACCAAGCAATTTTTGGTGGTGCTTTAGAAAGTGGCTCTAATGAGTATACTTACTTAACTTCAATTGCAGCAAATCAATATTTCCAAAATGGTGGTAGTTCATTATTAGTAACCAGAGTAACATCAGGATCCTTTACTCCATCAACTAGTTCAATTATCCAAACAGGTTCTGGAGGTCCAACTAGTGGTTTATCTCCTTTTGTATTGGAAACTATTTCTGAGGGAACAATAATGAATACTGGAACAACAGAAATTACAAATGGAGCATTACAATCAGGTAGTACAAAAAATGTAAGATGGGAGATAGCATCAGTTAACTCTGCATCCGGAGTATTTAGTTTATTAGTAAGAAGAGGTGATGATACTAATAGTAATAGAGTAATATTAGAATCTTATAATAACATTTCATTAGATCCATTTGCTTCTAATTATATTTCAAGAGCAATTGGTGATATTAGCTCTACTGTAGTAACAGAAGGAGTAGATACTTTTTTACAAGAATCGGGTTCATTTCCTAATATTTCTAATTATGTAAGAGTAAAACAAGTTAATTTTACAACCCCTAATTATTTTAATAACGACGGTTCAGCTAAAAATTCTTTTACTGGTTCTTTACCTTCAATAGGTTCAGGTTCGTTTAATGGAGCTGTTGGATCAAATATACCAGTAGGAAGACCAGCTAATTTTTACCAAAATATTAGTGCTACAGATACACAAGGATTAGTAGGATCTGATTATGATACTGCTATTGCTTTATTATCTAATCAAGATGATTACCAATTCAATGTAATTTCAGCACCAGGTTTATCAAACCAACATCAAGCTGATCAAGTTACTAGTATAATGAATAATTCAATCTCACGTGGTGATAATATTGCCATAGTAGATTTAGTTGGTTATAACCAACCTATTAATACTGTAATTAGTCAAGCAGGAGGAATTGATAATAGCTATACAGCTACATATTGGCCTTGGTTACAAACAGTTGATCCTAACTCAGGACAATTAGTATTCATACCAGCTTCAACATTTATACCTGGAGTGTACGCATTTACAGATGCTTCAAGTGATCCATGGTTCGCACCAGCAGGTATTACTAGAGGAGGAATGGGACAAGTAGTAAGAGCTGAAAGAAAATTAACTTCTACAAACAGAGATACTTTATATGAAGCTAATGTAAATCCAATTGCAACATTCCCATCACAAGGGGTTGTAGTATTTGGTCAAAAAACATTACAAAAAGCTGCTTCAGCACTTGATAGAGTAAATGTACGTAGATTATTAATTACTCTTAAGGGACAAATTTCTCAAATCGCTGATAATTTAGTATTTGAACAAAACACAATCGCTACAAGACAGAATTTCTTAACACAAGTAAATCCGTACTTAGAAAGTGTTCAACAAAGACAAGGTTTATATGCTTTTAAAGTAGTAATGGATGAACAAAATAATACACCAGATGTAATTGATAGAAATGAGTTAGTAGGACAAATATTCTTACAACCAACAAGAACAGCTGAATTCATATTATTAGATTTCAATGTATTACCAACAGGAGCAACATTCCCAGCATAAGAAATAAAAAGTCGAATATTTATAATAAAATAAGAAAATAAAATGGCAGTATTAAACCCAAACGAAATATTTTTCACAGCATTTGAACCAAAACAAAAGAATAGATTTATCTGTTTTGTAGATGGATTCCCTGCTTACATTATGAAAGGTGTAGGAGCTGTAACTGTATCACAAGGAACAGTACCTTTAAATCATATCAACGTTCAACGTTTTGTGAAAGGTAAAACAACTTGGGGTACTATTCAATTTACATTATTTGATCCAATTACTCCGTCTGGTGCACAATCAGTAATGGAATGGGTTAGATTACATCACGAATCAGTAACAGGTAGAGATGGGTATAGTGATTTCTATAAAAAAGATTTAACTATTAACGTATTAGGACCTGTAGGTGATATCGTTTCAGAATGGATTATCAAAGGAGCAATGATTACAGAAGCTTCATTTGGAGATTTTAACTGGGATACTGAAAATGCTGCTCAAGAAATTACAATGACTGTACAACCAGATTACTGTGTATTAAATTTCTAATACTTTACTTTAAATAATAAATAGAAGGAGCTTGATTTGTCAAGCTCCTCTTTTTTATTCATATGTATCAACGATAAAAAAGTTTTAATTAAATAAAGATTATGGCCAAATTTAAATTCCCAAGTGAAGAAGTAGAATTACCTTCTAAAGGTTTAGTATACCCTAAAGAACACCCCTTATCAAGCGGTAAGGTAGAATTAAAATATATGACTGCTAAGGAAGAAGATATTTTAACTAATCAATCTTATATTCAAAAAGGAACAGTATTAAATAAATTATTAGATTCTGTTATTTTAACAGAAGGAGTTAAACAACAAGATTTAATTTTAGGAGATAAAAATGCAGTACTAGTTGCTACTCGCATATTAGGATATGGAGCTGAATATAAGTTTACTTATAGAGGAGAAGAAAAGATAGTTGATTTATCTACATTAGAAAATAAAGAATTTGATGAATCTTTAATTACTCAAGGTAAAAATGACTTTGAATTTGTTCTTCCTCACACAAAAACTCCAATTACATATAAAATTTTAACTGGAGTAGATGAAAGTAAAATAGATAGAGAATTAGAAGGATTAAAGAAAATTAATAGGAATGCATCTCCTGAATTAAGTACAAGATTAAAATATATTATTACATCCGTTAATGGGGAATCAGGGTCTAAAGAAGTTAGAGAATTTGTTGATAATTTCCTCTTAGCTATAGATTCAAAAGCACTAAGAAAACATCTTAGAGATACACAACCAGATGTAGACCTTCGTTACATAGACGAAGATGGGAAGGAGGTAGCTATCCCTATAGGGATTAGCTTTTTTTGGCCTGAGCTCTAAAATAGCTCCTCAATTCAGAGTTGGGTTATTTACCCAAATACATTCTATATTATTTCATGGTAAAGGGGGATATGATTACGATACGGTATATAATATGCCAGTATGGTTACGTAAATTTACCTTTAAACAAATATCTGACTATTATGAAGAAAGAAAAGCAATTCAAAATAATGAAATGTCTGCTGGTAAAAGTTCATTAGTTGGGGAAGATGGTAAAGTTAATGCACCCGCATTTAAAAATGCCTCAAAACCATATCAAAATAAAAGCAGCTATAAATAGTTGCTTTTTTTAATATTTATAATAAAATAAGTATTAATGGCTACAATAGATGAAAATGCTAAAGCTGCTGGCGAATTTAGGGATAATCTAAATGAAGCTGCTAATGCCCAGGATAAAATTAAATCCAATTTAAGTGAGATTCTTTTTGAACAAAGGAATCTTGCTGACGAAGCTCGTGGGTTTGCCAAAGCTGTATTCGATTCCTCTACTCAAGCAACCGCTACTTCCGCTGCCTTTAGAGGTATAGCTAGTATATCATCAACTATAAATTCTAAAATTGAAGACATTGTAACTGGAGAAAAAACCCTAAATGATTTACAAAAAGATAGAAAAAAATTAAGAGAAAAAGAATTAAATTTAGGTATTGAATTAGAACAAGCTTTAGGTAAAACAGGATACACAGAAGAAGAAATATTAAAAGTTAAAAGGGGACAGTTAGGTGTAATGGACTTAATTGATCAATCTTCAAATAGTATAAATGATGAGGCGTTTGATTTATTAAATCTATATGATGACCAACTAAATGCTCTTAGAGACCAAAAAAAGGAATACGACCAGATTGAAGATTTTGCTAAAAAAATTGATGAAAATATGGGTGTTGCTGGAACGGCAACTGAGGGGTTAAGTGGTGTGTTAGAAAAATTAGGTGCTGGGAGTTTTGGGAAAAAGTTAGGTTTAGAGGAAGCCCTATCAAATGGTAGAAAAGAAGCAGCAAGGTTAGCAGGTACTGCAGGTGATGGAATGACTCCTTTTACTAAAAAATTAGGAGTAGCGGGTAAAATGATTGGTACTATGGGTAAGACATTTGTTAAAGCCTTAGGTCCCATTGCAATTATTGCTGAATTAGTTAAAGGTATAATGGCAGCAGATGAACAGACCAAAGAATTAGGTCGTTCAATGATGATGACTAAAAATGAATCTGCTAAATTTTCAGGAGAAATAGCTAATGCTACTAGATCAAACTACCAAATGGGTATTACAGGTACAAAAGTACTTGAAAATATAACTAAAGTAAACAAACAATTTGGTTTTATAAGTGAATTTAGTGGAGAAACTTTAGTTAGTATGACTAAGTTAACTTACACTCTTAAAATTGGAGAAGAAGCTGCTGGAAATTTAGCGGCAGCAGCTGAAGCAACTGGGGTAAATTTTGAAGATAATTATAAAAATATTCTTGCCTCTAGTTATGAATTACAACAACAAGCAGGAACTCAAGTTGATTTAAGAGCTGTACTTGAAGATACAGGTAAAGTAACAGGTCAAATAAGAGCTAATTTTGGGGGTAACACCATTGAAATAGCAAAAGCAGTTACAAATGCTCGTTTATTAGGTACTGAAATGGGAACAATAGCCGCAGCTGGAAAACAACTTTTAGATTTTGAAAGCTCTATTAGTAAAGAATTAGAAGCAGAACTATTAACTGGAAGAAACCTTAATTTAGAAAGAGCAAGAGCAGCAGCCCTAACCGGAGATCAAGTAACACTTCAAAATGAATTAGCCCGAGAAATGGGCTCATTTTCAGATTTTTCTAAATTAAACGTTATCCAACAGGAAGCTTTAGCAGGAGCAATGGGTATGAGCGTAGATTCTATGTCAGATATGTTGTTTAATCAAGAAACAATGAATAAATCAGCTAAAGAATTACGTGCTTTGGGTAAAGATGAATTAGCAAATAGATTAGAACAAAAAACAGCACAAGATAAAATGAATGCCGCTATGACGGAATTAAAAGAAGTTTTTATTCAATTAGGCACAGCACTATCCCCTATATTAAGTTTAGTTTCTCTTATAGCAGGTGCTATTTCTACTGTAGTAGGATTTTCAATGGATCTTCTTAATATTTTAAATCCATTTAATAATGCATTTTCCGCAGATTATGAATCCCAAGGTATAGCAGCAGGTAAAAACCTTATAGGTATAGAGGATGGGGTAATAGGACCGGGTGGTGACTTAATTACAACATCTCCTGAAGATTTTCTAATTGCAACTAAAGATCCTGGGGAGATGCTTAACAATATTATAATACCTGAAGATAATAACAAAATTCCTACAAGTAATACACCCATACAAGTAGTACAACCCCAAAATGTTGATACTTCGAAAATGGAAAAATTATTAGAATCCATAGTAAATAAACCAGCTCCTAAAGTACAAATGGATTCAATTGAAGTTGGTACTGTAGCAGGTATGAGTGCATTTTCTATACAATAATAATATTTATAATAAACATTTAACCATTAAAATTTAAAACTATGCCTTTATTAAACAAACTTGAAACAGAAGGAAGTACTTTAACACCTTTAAAAGGTGAACAACCTTCAGGTCCATTAAAAGCCGGTGGGACTATTCCCGTAAATAATACTTTTTCACAAGGTACTTATCAAAATTATGTTTCTGATGCCCCTAACTCAGTAGACGCAACTGGTAACGCATAATAACATATGCCTTTAGTTAATTTAACAACCAACTTAAAATCCTTAAGACATGGGAATGATCGACGTGGTAATGGTTCAAGTAACCAACCTTACGTCACTACTCCTATACCTAAGGGGGAAGGTCCTGGTTTAGGTGATGTAGATTTTCTTTTAAGAGGAGGATCTTTATTACCTCTAACTGTTACTCAAGATGTTTCTAGGTTAACACAAATGTTTTTTGATTTAAAATCCCCAAATGGGCTTTTATTTACAGCTAAACAAAATTCACTTTCAAGAAGTGCAGTTAATATTAAAGCTACTTCTGGTGAAACTAATGTAGGTAATAATAAATTACCTTTAAATAACGGTATTTACTTACCTACCTCTACTATTCTACAGGCTGCGGCGAACCCATTAGGTGGGCATTTACTTAAACAAGGTATAAATCCTTCTTTTGATACAAGTGAAGCAGCAGCACGAGGCAATGTTGGAGGAATATTTAGCTTTCTAACTGGTGAGAGTTTACCATTATCCAACCCTATATACTTTAATACTGCAGCCTTTGATGAAAGGAAAAATACGGGGGTAGTAACAAGTAGATTAGCCCAATTTTTAAATAAAAATCAAAACCAAACAGATACTAGTGATATACTATATTCATATTCTGGAGGTCCTGATTCAACTCTAGGGGTAGGTAAAACTACTATTAAAGCCTTATCGGATCAAAGAACGGGTATTAATAATGATTTTTTAAAGACTTCTGGTTTTTTTAATACGGGTAAAACACCAAACACTAATTTTGGTTTTGATTATGGTGTTTTTAAAGGAGGTACTACAAATCCTAATTTTGAAACATTTAGAGGGGGTACATATTTTGGTGACTTAACTCTATCAGGTTCAAAATCTGTAACTGGGAGATACGCAACACACACTAACACTTCCATAAATAACCTTTTAGGGAATAACCAATTTAAAACAACTAATGATGATATTAGTGGTGGTTTTATAAGTAATGTAGGTCAAAGTGTATATCAAACTAAAGATGGTAAAGGTTTTCAATCTAATACACCGGGTGTAACTGGTTTAGGTTCATCCCTTGATTACGACCAATTAATGAGTTCTAAAGAAGATGCTCAAGTAGGTAATCAAAACAATACTTATCTTAAAACTGAAATATTACAAGACTTTAGACAAACAACAAGCAAAACAAATGATAAAGTCGCAACTGGGCTTAAATACTCAGATACTCAATCTAGATATGAACCTAGAGTAAACTTAGGAAATGCTGGAGCAAAAAATAGAACAACAAGCTATATAACAGGTAATAATGAAGCATTAGATAAAATAAATAAATTACAAATTTACAAATCAAATAATATTGATCCTAGTAAAGAAATAAATGATTTATGCAAGTTTAGAATTGGTGTAATAGATAATGATAATCCTTCACTAAAAACATATATTCATTTTAGGGCATTCATAGATAGCATGGATGATAACTACTCAGCAGAGTGGTCTTCCCAAAAGTTTGCGGGTAGGGCAGAAAATTTATATAACTATCAAGGATTTGATAGAAATTTTAATATATCCTGGACCGTAGTGGCTCAATCTAAACAAGAATTAATTCCAATGTACCAAAAGCTAAATTATTTAGCTTCAGTTTGTGCACCTGAATATTCATCTGATGGGTATATGAGAGGAAATTTAATAGAATTAACAGTTGGAGGGTATCTTTTCAATCAGGTTGGAATCATGAAAGGAATTAATTATACTGTACCCATGGAATCACCATGGGAAATAGCAATTAATGATACTAATGGAAACCCAGATAAAAATGTTAAAGAATTACCCTTTATGATAAAAGTATCAGGGTTTAATTTTATACCTATCCATAATTTTGTACCTAGTATACAGAAAAACACATTTTCTCTTACTGATGAAAAACTATTAGAAAATATAAAAGCTAATAATGCTAATCTTGGCCAAAATTTAGATACAGTTGGGGATTTAGCAACTTTTGGAGAGCAAAGATATATTGCTTTAAGTAATGGGTTTAATCAAAATTATTATAAAGATGGGAGTTCAATTGAAATACCTAAATAATAGATATGGGTAGATACACAAACATTCTTGTAACATCAACAACACAAGGAAAACGGTATAAAACAACAGTTAAATACCCTGATCTTCCTTTAAGTTTTGATGATATATATGCTTACACCGATGAAGGAGACAGATTTGATATTTTAGCTCAGACATATTATAGTGATTCTAATTTATGGTGGGTTATATCTATAGCAAACCCCCAATTTAATCAAAATTCTATGTATCCACCTTTAGGAGTTCAAATTAGAATTCCGGGGAATATCGGAGCAATTATATTAGATTACCAACAATTAAATGCAATTTAGTTATGGCTGGAAATATAATAGGAGAACCAATATCCCCAATAATTGGAGAACAAGTTAAATTAAGACAACAAATCCATGGTTCAGGATATAATGAAAATTCTATTTCAAGATCTCCTGAAGTATTAAATTTTTTAAATAATAAAAATGCTTGGATTAAATTAGCTTCAGGAGTTAGTTTAGATAATAGTCAAAGACTAAAAGATTTAGCTAAATTTGAAACTTCAAAATACTTTACTGAAAGTGATTATGCTTCTTTAGTGGGTTCACAATTAGCTAAAAACTATATTTTATTTAATTCTATGCAGGGTTTAACCCAAGGTGCCGAACAACAAGGTGAATCCGGGGGAGTGACTACCCAAACTAGGGCTGCTATTTATTCCACAAGAAGGGGAGTAAGAAGCACAAACAGTTGGAATGGAAGTAACGATAAAATGTATGGTGGAATGGGAGGTAATAGTAGAGGCCTACAACCAGTTCCAGGAATAACCAATATATCTGTTGAATCAATAAATAGAGGATCAATTAGAAAAGCAACAGTTACTTTAAAGGCATTTAATAAATTTCAATTTAGTATTATTGAGATACTTTATCTGAGATTAGGATATTTAATGATGTTAGAGTGGGGGTGGGATAAATATATAGATTCAATAGATAAAAATAATAAACCTATTATAAAAAACTTAGAATCTACCATTATAGAGAATGAGTGGTTTAATAACCAAGATACTTCTCAATTGGATATGTTGCAAGTAATAGATAGTTATGTAAAAAGGTATAAGGGAAATTATCAAGGATTTTTTGGTAAAGTAAATAATTTTAGCTGGACCCTAAACTCAGACAATACTTATGATATTACTATCAATTTAATTAGTTTGGGTAGTGTAATAGAATCTTTACAGGTAATAGTACCAACTAATCCTATTTCTCCAACTGAAATGGAAAAAAGAACAAAAGCCCTTAGGAAAATATACCAAATAGAATCATCAGATGAAACTAATAGTGTAATTACAAATTTAGGGTCTGATAGGTTATCACAATATATTGCTCAAACCATAGAAACTTTTTTTGATCAAAAATTAGAAAATAATAAAGATTTTTGCCTTTTACCTAATTTAGTAAGTACTTATAGTAAAGACACTAAACTACCAGACATCGAAAAAAATAAAAATAAAATCCCAATATCATCTCAGTACTATATTAGATTTGAAAAATTGTTGGAAATAATAGAAGATAATGTAATATTTAGAATTGTAAATGGAACCGATTCTAAAAATGTAGAATCTGCAATCAAATTAAAATCATACAACGAATTTACAAGAATTAATTATTACCCTAATTTAATACCATTAGACCCTTCAATAGCTGTATTTAAACCCGTTTTTACATCAGAATTTGGAATTACTGAAAATATAAATGTTCCTTCTATGGATGGGTTACAAGATTTTGTAGTAGAAAATGATGGTGTTTATTATGGGAAGTTAATGAATGTTTACCTCAATTTAGATTGGGTATCTAGAACCTTAAGTAGTAATAAAAATGAAAAAAATGAACTAGATTTATTTAATTTCTTGCAAAAATTACTAGGAGGTATCAATAGATGTATGGGTGAAACCACTTCACTTACTACCAGTATAAAAAATGACAAAGAAATTTACTTCTTAGATGAAAACCCAATTCCTGGGTATGATATAGTATACCCATCTCAAAGGGAAGAAGTAGAATTTAATATAATAGGATATACCCCAAATAGTGGTTCTTCATTTGTAACTGATTTTAATTTCCAAACCAAAATTACCCCTAAATTGATGACTCAAATCTCAATAGGGGCAACTTCTCCTGGTTCACAAACCAATTCATTAGATGCTGTTGGTTATAAAAACTGGAATAAAGGGTTAACAAATAGATACGAAGAAAAATATGAAAATGGTCCTTTGTCTAAATATTCCACACAAACCTCAGAAAAATCTGATATTGAAAAAGAAGCATATTATAGTTTACAGTATGAAAAATTTAAAAAGGAGGCCATGTTTGTTTTATACCCTGGTTATTATCAATGGACATATAAAAACTATACAAGAAAATACTCTGGTACTGAAAACAGTAGACTTTTCGAATCCAGACAAACTGCTTTCAACGATACTGTAATGATAAGAAATGTGTATGCTGGGATTAGAGAAATTGATGAAATAAACGCAAAGGAGGGTAATGAATTTGCAAACGAAGGAGAAAAACTAGATGGTTATATGGGATATTTATTAGATGGTTTTGGTGGGGTTGGTAGTAAAAAAATAGAAATCCCTCTTAGTAGTATAGAAAAAAGAAAGAAAAGAAGAGAAAATAGTAGAAAAGGATTACCCACAGATGAAGGAGAAGGATTAAAAACAAAACTCGTCCTTCAGAAGGTACGACTAGAAAATGCTCTGTATTGGTATACATCTGATAATTCCGATTTTATAGAAAGAGGATATAATACTTTTAAATCATATAAATCTCGTTTAGACCAATACCAATTTGATGAAAAAAATATAACTACGGGTGCAACTGGTTTTATTCCTGTAACTTTAGGGTTAACATTTGAGGGATTAGGAGGAATACAAATTTATAATAAGTTAAAAGTAAACCAAAAAGCTTTACCTGCTTCTTACCCTTCTTCATTAAAATTTATAGTTGATGGTTTAAACCATTCTGTAAGTGATAATAAGTGGGTTACTAATCTAACAACTATATCACAACCAAAAACCTCAAAACCCATAAAATTAAAAATAGTACAACCACAAGTTATTGAAGAAAAAACCCAAGTTATAAAAGAATGGGGTGGAGATCCTGCACTTGCAAGAACATTCATCAATAGTTACCTTTTAACATCTAAAACTAGTAATGGGTTAATATATTACCCTGAAGAAACAGAAAAAACCCAAATAGTATTACACCATACAGCCGTAAATGCACCTATAAAAAATGTAATTGGGAAAGAAATGGATACAGGTTGGAGAGGAAGAACCGACCATGTTGCTACACATTTTATTATTCAAAGGGATGGTAGTTATGATCAATTGTTTGATTTAAAATACTGGGCAAATCACTTAGGAACTCAAAGATCAGGAACAGCAAAAGCACAGAGAAGAACTATTTCTATAGAATTAGAATCATTAGGGTATTTAGACTTACTAGTTAAAGATAATGCCAAACTAATTAACCCCCGTTTCGATAAAAATTCAAAATTTATCCAAAATGGAAAAGAATTCACCTATGATAAACTAACACAATCACAAAGTGATATACCTGTTGCTAAACCCCATAAAATTAATAGTTCAAATATAATAGTAGAAGCAAGTCCTTATAGGGGATATAATTTTTACCAATCCTATACTAAGAAACAATTAGAAACCCTAAAAACGGTATTAGAGAAAATCCATGAATTATACCCAAAAATCCCTATAGGATCAACTTATGGGGGGGAAAAGGGAAACAGATTTAGTAATCAATTCCCTGATATTAATAATATCTCAAAGGGAGCATTTGGTGGAGTCCCCGGTATTTATACCCACAACTCTTACAGAACAAATAAAATTGATGTTTTTCCACAAAAAGAATTATTAGAATTATTACAAGAATTTAACTAATGTATTTTCCAAAATCTCAAATAACAACAAATTTATACACCAACGGGAGAGAATTTATTTATCCTAACTCTTCCCAAGAATATATAGGTTATTATTTTAAAACATCTGATGGTAATTATTTCACGGGAAGAAACCCTAATGATCCACCAATACAGGAAATAATTACTGAAATTCAATCACCAACCGAAGATGCAGAAGAAGGAGAAATGGGTTCCTATAATACTAGTGCTAATTTATATTTAGTACCTAATGTATATGCCTTTGCGGTAGACTTAGATGCAAACTCCATTCCACCCTTACCTCCCTTTCAAGTAATAAATCTACCTACTGAAGAGGAATATCAAATTAATGAATTTCAAAGGTATTTTGCTACAAAGTTTAATGAAATAAAATATATAGAAATAAATTTAGAACAATATAATAAATTTATAAATGAAGAACCTATTGTAGATTATAATTTATATAATGTATTCTCATTCCCATGGCTTATATCAGGTAACAGAAATAAGGTTTACGATATCAACAAAAACACAGTAGAAAGAACTCAAAACCTTTACTCATTACAAGGATTTAAATCATATTTTAAAAACAGATATGACCAATACTTTAAATACATGGTAGGTTCAAATTTAAAAACAGATGGTACTGAATTTTTAATCCAATCTACAAATAAATTATACACAGGTTTATAACACATTCATCCAACCAAAGGACCAATGGTTGGAGCAGAACATACTGATTTACCTCATGAGTTTTTAATTCCTGTTAGCGGATCAAATATTAACTATAAAGTTAATAAAACAGAAACTCAAACCCTTAATAGAAGAGGTATAACTTATTAATGAATACCATAATAAATTAGGCTACATGGAATAGGGTTCGTACATTTACGTGTTGGTAAGAATACTAACGATTAAAATAATGGTTATGTATTGGCTTGTAGAAACAGAGGAACAATTAAACACCTTAATAAATAGTGATTATAAAAATGCTTTCATTGAGGTAATACCTTATAATGATACCATCCACCCTGTACTAAATCACGTAAGTTTAGTGTATATTAGACCAATTGAAGCAAGCAAAGGCTTCATGGTGTGTGTTACTCATAGTGAATCATTAAATGCTTTAAATACGTGCGTAGACGAATTATTAAACAAATTTAATACATTATATTGTCGTGATAAAAAGGAGGTATTACACTATTTTCCAAACAAAGCTCTCTATGACATAACACCCCCTCCTCATACATATATACGTCCATCTACAAAAACACACGATTTATACTATAGTAAACACAAGGATAACCGTGAGTTAAACCTAATTATCCCGATTGTTAAACACTATGAATTGTGCGAGACAATTTTTGAGAATCTAAAAGGTAATATTAACAAAGAAAAAACAAAATATGATGAATTCTTTAACAATAGAGTATCCGTGGTATTCAACGCCATCGAGAGAAATGGCATACGTATACACAATGACACCTTCAGTGAATACTTCCACGTGGTTGACGGTGAATACGTCCACACTCAATTCAACTTAAAAACAATAACAACAAGACCATCAAATAAATTTAAAAATGTAAATTATGCGGCACTTAATAAAGAAAATGGATGTAGAAAAAGTTTTATACCACGTAATAATAGGTTTGTGGAAATTGATATTAGCGCTTACCACCCTAGCTTGGCTGCTAGTCTCATTGGTTATGATTTTGCCAATATTGATATTCACTCTCATTTTGCTACCTTATATGGAGTGGATTATAAAAAATCAAAAGAACTTACCTTCAAGCAGCTCTACGGAGGCGTTTTCGAAAATTATAGAGAGTTGGAATTCTTTCAAGGAATCGAGAAATACGTAGGAGAAACGTGGCGGAAGTTTGAGAGTGATGGGTTTGTGGAATGTAGGATTTCTGGATATAGATATGAAAAAGAAAACTTGCAAAACATGAACCCACAAAAATTATTTAATTACATTTTACAAAATTTAGAAACATCTACAAATATTTTGATATTGTGGGATATGCTTTGTATATTGAGGAAATGTAATACAAAATTAGTACTTTATACGTACGATTCATTTTTGTTTGATTTAGATAACGGTGAAGAAGAAATGTTAGAAGAGATTAGGGGAGTATTTAAAAAATATAAATTAAACATTAAAGAAATAGAAGGTTATGATTACAGTTTTAGAGAATAGTACTAATACGTATAATGCGGAATATGATGTTATTACTAACATCCAAAACGCAGGAGATTTGAATAATAAATTATTTTGTACATTTACAGACCTAGAAGGTTTAGATGTATTGGTTGAAGATATACAATCAAAATATACTATTTTATACAACAAAATGTT
>Ga0115565_10002114_pt1 | contig 15652 bp, 15 predicted proteins | sample COGITO_mtgs_1105_FD_87199 | JGI IMG/M metagenome (GOLD analysis project Ga0115565, IMG submission 87199) | Pelagic marine microbial communities from North Sea - COGITO_mtgs_110530 | ecosystem: Environmental > Aquatic > Marine > Epipelagic | place: Germany:Helgoland, sampling site Kabeltonne... | reverse complement strand
TCAACAAGGTTTTGAAAGGAAAAACGTGTTTTATCTTCGCCTAAAAATTTGGCTTTGACCATTTGGGAAGTGAAAGGCACTTCATCCCTCTTGAAATCTTCGTAAATCCTATATACTTTTGATTGTACTTCGTTCAAGTAAAGATTGAGAATACGGGAATCCTTATCGGTCCCACTTGCTCTTTGTAGTTTTTCATCCCAAGTAGAAATATTGATTTTCTTCTTGAGACTAATGTTGACACGTTTACCGTTTAAGGTAACCCGAATGTAGATGTTTGCTTTGTTGTTTACAGCACGTTTTCCGTACACCCAAAACAAAATTGAAAATGTTGATGAAGTTCGCATAATTGTCGTCTTTAATGATTAAACATTTAGTGAGACGAAAGTCAAATCAACTATACTAACACCAGTAAGTTACGTCAATCTGTCAACATAATCGCAGATAAAAAAATATGTTGACGATTTGTGACCTTTTAGATGCAAATGATATGAAATTATATGATTGCCCTAAAAACATAAAACCTTGCAAATCATAAGATTTACAAGGTTTTGAGGAAATTTGATTTCCCATTTAGCGGTCTGGACGGGACTCGAACCCGCGACCCCCTGCGTGACAGGCAGGTATTCTAACCAACTGAACTACCAGACCGTGGCGTTAAGCGACTGCAAATATACGCAGCTATTTTAAATGCGCAAGTACTTTCTTAAAAAATATTTCACATTTTAAAAATTAGTTGATTTTACAACGTAAGTGCGGTAAAAACTTTCTCACTCTTGAATAAAAGACAATTTAAAAGTATCGTAATTTGTAGCACTCATCATAATGAACCTCAGCAGGCTCTTAAATTTTAAAATCCAACTAAAAAATCTAAAACTAGAAACTAGAATCCATAGGGGAATCTATGCTTCTAGTTAGAACTTGTATTGCTTCGTAAGCACGTTCCCTAAGAAAAAAATTACAAGAATATACGCCCTTAAAATGTAAAATGCTTGGGTAAACATCTAAGAAGTTGTCAGAGCATACAGTGCGCACTACTCTAAATACTCATCAGCAACAATAGATAGTTCTTTGTACCAGTCTAACCCAAACTTTCGTACCAATGCTTCTTTTACAAATTTATATACGGGCACTTTTAGGGTTGCTCCTAGAGAGCAAGCAGGATCACAAATTTCCCATGTATGGTAGTTTACTGCGGTTAGCTCTGTATATTCCTTAATTCTTACAGGGTATAAGTGACATGAGACTGGTTTCTTCCAGGTTATAGCTCCTTGGTTATAGGCTTCTTCTATTCCGCATTTAGCCACTTCTTTGTCATCATAAATTACATAGGCACACTCGCTACCTTCTACCAAGGGTGTTTCCCATTCCCCATCTTCTCCTTTAACAAAAGCACCTTGGTCTGCAATTACAGCTAGTCCTTCTGGTCTTAAGTATGGCTTTACCTTAGAAAAAACATCTACTAAAATTTCTGTTTCATCTTCTTCTAAAGGCGCTCCCGCATCTCCGTTTACACAACAGGCTCCTTTACACGCACTAAGGTTACAAACAAATTCATTTTCTAGTAAAGCTTCGGATATAATTGTTTTACCTAGTTGAAACATCTTCCTATTTTTAAGTTCAAGTTAACTTTTTTTTTAAAGAAACTGCCTTTAACAAAGAGGCATTTACCTAAGTTAAATTGTATATTTAAAAGAAATTTAGCTCCCCATTATTATGATATTTCATTTCAACTTTAAACAAATTATAACAGCTAGTATGGTACTCTTCGCTGTAATTGATATTTTGGGCAGCATACCTATTATCATCGGTCTCCGTAATAAAGTTGGGCATATCCAATCAGAAAAGGCTTCTATTGTAGCTGCTTGCATTATGATTGCTTTTTTGTTTCTAGGCGAAGAGATCTTAAAATTAATAGGGATTGATGTAAATTCCTTTGCGGTGGCTGGAGCATTTATTATCTTTTTTCTCGCTATAGAAATGATTATGGGTATTTCACTTTATCGAGATGATGAGCCAGAAAGTGCTTCTATTGTACCCATTGCCTTTCCTCTTATTGCGGGTGCGGGTACTTTAACCTCAATTTTATCTCTGCGGGCTGAGTATTATGTTGAGAATATTATTGTTGCTATTCTTGTTAATATCATCTTTGTATATATCGTTCTAAAATCATCATATAAACTAGAACGCATCTTAGGAAAAAGTGGCGTAAATGTTATTAGAAAAGTATTTGGTGTAATTCTTATGGCTATTGCAGTAAAATTATTTGCTGCAAACATAAACGCACTTTTTAGCCACTAGAAAATGACGTATTTTTATATAAAAAAACTGCTATGAATAAGTTCTTCTTTTCTATGTTAATATTACTTTCTGTTGCCCTTATTGCTTTTAATGCCACTATGGTAGATTTAAATAATCCGTTTAATGGAGATAGTACGGTTGCCCTAATTGGTATTATGGCACCACTTTGCGCTATTATATTGCTGTGCCTATATATGACTAGTAAAAAAGTAGAGCAAAAGCTAAAAAATAATTAATGATAGCCCTCTGTCTAATTGCTGCTGTTAGATATTTCAAAATCATTTAGAGCGCGTACTTTTGTTAGCATAGGATCTACAAGACCTTTTAATTGGGCGTACATATTTGCGCCAAATAGCTGTTCTGAAAGTGCTGCCTTTAAATGAGCTTTTATAATTTTCTCGTGGGCATAAAAGTCCATACGCAGCCTATTTTTAATAGCGTAGTCTATAAAGTTCTGAAAAAGAATATCATCTACTTTAAAGTCTTCTATAAATTCGTTTCTAGTATATTGGTTATACGCATTTCGGTCTTCGTCTAAATGTTCGAATATAAAATAGGAGAGATACCCAGAACGCTGCATGCTTCTGATTGTCTCTTCTTCATTAGTTCCAATAGGCACAAAAATATCTGGAATCACGCCACCGCCACCATATACTATTTTGCCTTTAGGAGTAACAAATTTTAAAGAATCTGCTACTTTAATACTATCTACGGAAACCAACTCCCCACTATGGTAGCGCTCTGTAAAACGCTTGTAATAATCTACAGTCCCTTTCGTGTAATCTTTCTGAATACTTCTGCCAGTTGGCGTATAATACCTAGCAACGGTAAGCCGCACAGCAGAACCATCCCCTAAATCCATTTCCCTTTGCACCAAACCTTTACCAAAAGACCGCCTCCCTACTATGGTGCCAATGTCATTGTCTTGCAATGCTCCTGCGATAACTTCACTTGCGGAGGCAGAACGCTCATTAATTAGCACGTAAATAGGCTTGTTTTCAAAACTACCCTTTGCACTTGCCATGGTCTTTTCTATTTTTCCACTTTTATTTTTAGTGAATAATATTAGTTTTCCATCACCTAAAAACTCATCTGCTATTTGCTCTGCTACATTCAAATACCCTCCTGGATTGTCTCTTAAATCTAGTATTAATTTCTTTGCGCCACGCTTCTGTAATTTTGTCAATGCCTGTTTAAACTCTGTATATGTAGATGCTGCAAATCTTGTTATCTTAATATACCCCAAGTCTGGACGCATCATATAATATGCTGGAACGCTTTTTATAGGAACTACACCCCTTTGTACCAGTACTCTTATCTTCTTATTCTCAGACCTACGGTAAACCTCCAAAGCTACAGTGGTTCCTTCTGCACCCTTCAACCTATTTAAAACAAATTTGTTGGTAATATTTTTACCATACAGAGTATCCTTCCCTGCCATAAGTATTCTATCTCCTGCAAGGATTCCTTCTTTATAGCTGGGACCGTTTTCTATAGCTCTTATGACTGTAATAGTATCTTTATAATTATAAAAATTAATTCCTACGCCTACAAAATCGCCCTGCATGTTCTCTGTAACACGCGTCATTTCTTCTTTTGTAATGTAAACGGAATGTGGGTCTAATTTTTCTAAAATGTTGTTTACAGTAACATCTACTATACTATCTGTATTTATAGCATCTATATATTCTTGATCTATAAAATCTATAAGTTTGTTTAGCTTGTCTTTTTTTTTGTTAGAATTAGAAAAGATATCAGAGAAACCACTAGAATGCACCTTACTACCTACATAGATCCCTACCGCTAGCGCAATAGTAACTGCAAAAATAAAAGCTAATGTATTCTTCATTCCTTATGATGCTTCAATATTAGGCATATGCACTAACTGAATCCCTGCTTTTTCTAAGAATACCAAACCAGAATTATCTTTATACGGCATTTCGTATACCACACGCTTTATACCTGATTGATGTATAAGTTTACTGCATTCTCTACATGGTGATAAAGTGATGTACAAAGTAGCACCCTCACAAGATTGTGTAGAGCTAGCAACCTTTAATATAGCGTTAGCTTCTGCATGCAATACGTACCATTTTGTATAGCCCTCCTCATCTTCACAAAAATTTTCAAAACCAGTTGGTGTGCCGTTATACCCATCTGATATAATCATCCGATCCTTTACTATGATAGCCCCTACTTGTTTACGCTTACAATAAGAGAGTTTTCCCCATTCTTGCGCCATTCTTAAGTAAGCTCTATCGTATTTCTCTTGCTTCTTCATTTATAAAACAGCTGTGCGTTTAAAATCTAAGATACTTCCTTTACCCTTTATGTGGGCGTGCCTATTTGCTTTTAATAGTTTTACCAAGGAAATGCTTTATATAACATAGGAAGCGTTACAAAAAGTACTCCAATACTCATCCCCATCATATATTGTTCTTTTTTCACATTTAGTTTAGTGCTTACAACATAGGCTAGAAATAACATGAAGAGAGCTATAAGTGCTTGTGCAATTTCTATACCTGTAGCAAAACCAATGAGTGTAATTACCTGCTCCTCTTTTACTGGCACCAACATTTTAAAATAATTAGAGAAACCAAAACCATGAATGATTCCGAATAGAGCCGTAAGTATATAGCGTAAATTACCTTTTTGATATTTATCTTTTACCGAAACTATACAGGTAAAAATTGCCATACAGAAGATGGTAACAGAAATTAAAAATTCTATAAATTCCATATTAACTGGCACTAATCCGTAAATGGAAAGCACTAAAGAAAGGCAGTGCGCCACTGTAAATGTACTAACTAAAAGTAAAAGGGACTTCCATTGGCGAAAGGTATAGGGCAATGCCAATGCTACTAGAAACAATACGTGATCATACCCATTCCAATCTAAGACATGGTTTATTCCCAAAATCATATAAAACCATAGTTGCTGTAACATCTATTTTTTCTTTTAGAAACGAGTCTTTTATAGGTTGTTTAAGCTGATACTTCTACCCTAATTGATCCCTCGTTCTTTTTGAATAGTTTCGTAAGCAGCTTGCACTTGTTTAAATTTCTCTTCTGCGCCTTTTTTAATGGCCTCATCTTGCGTATTTACACGATCTGGATGGTATTGCTTTGCCATATTCCTATAAGCCTTTTTTACCTCTTGATCTGTAGCTGTTCTCTCAATTTCTAAGATCTTATAGGAATTATCAGCAGATTTTATAAACATTGCCATAATACCCTCAAAATTGGTAGAAGAAACACCTAAATATCTGGCAATTTCTCTTATCTTATCTATTTCAGGTGTACTAATATTCCCATCTGCCTGTGCAATACCGAATAAAAAATGAAGGAGTTGTAAACGCACTTCGTACCGTGTGCGTTGGGCTAAAAAGGTACAGATTTCCTGTGCAGATATTTCACTTTTCTTAGCAATTTCATTGAAAGTCCTAAAAATAGCATTTGCCTTTTCCTTACCATACGTTCCCACAAAATACTGGCGTACATAATCCATTTCGCTCTGACTAATTTGCCCATCTGCCTTAATTACTATAGAGCATAAGGATAGTAATTTTAACTCAAAGTCTTTAGAGGATACATTTTGCCTTGTAAAATCTTCAAAAACACTTTTTGCAGAACCACCTTTTCTACCTAGCATATTATCCAAAACACTGCCTATAAAGAAACCTAAAAGTGCACCTGAAAGGCCACGTACAAAAAAGCCCACTACGGCTGCTACCCATCTAATCATTTTCTACTTTTAAATATCTACCAAAGATAATTTATTAAGTATAGAACTAAGGCAGCGGGAAACATTTAGGTTGTTTAAAGAACTAAGGCAAATTAGTTACCTTTGTATCCTAATGTTAAATTAAAATTTATGTATCCCGCAGAATTAGTAAAACCAATGAGAGAGGACTTGGCATCTGCCGGGTTTGAAGAATTACATACAGCAGAAGCAGTAGCGGCAGCAATAAAAAAAGAAGGTACTACTTTGGTAGTAGTAAATTCTGTTTGTGGTTGTGCCGCAGCCAATGCAAGACCCGCAGCTAAAAAAAGCCTGCAACATTCTAAAAAGCCAGACCATGCTATTACAGTATTTGCTGGTGTAGATAAAGAAGCGGTAGACGCTGCCAGAAATTTAATGGCTCCGTTTCCACCATCTTCTCCTTCTATGGCATTATTTAAAGATGGTGAGTTAGTGCATATGATAGAGCGCCACCATATAGAGGGTAGACCAGCAGAAATGATTGCTGAAAATCTTACGCAGGCTTACGATGAATTCTGCTAGAATTCTATTGAATAGCGTGTAGCTCTTAAAGCTTTACGCAGTATTTTACAGGAAAACCGTTCAATTAATGAACGGTTTTTTATTTTTACACCATGCAGAAAGTCCTTTCATACTTTATAACTCCTTTTTTCTTTATAGCTTTTGGAGTTTGTTTGCTAATTTTTCATCCGATACAATGGCTTTGTTTTCGTATTAATGGTCGGGAAGGTTTAAAAAGGGCTGTGAGTGTTCTTAACTGGTTTCTAATGCGGTGTACTAATATTTTGGGCACCACATATTCTTTTGATAACCCACATAATATTCCCACGGGTATTCCCATAATTTTAGTTGCAAACCATCAAAGCATGTATGACATACCACCCATTATATGGCATATGAGAAAGCACCACCCAAAATTTGTGAGCAAACAAGAACTAGGCAATGGTATACCTAGTGTATCTTTTAACTTAAGAAACGGAGGTTCTGTACTTATAGATAGGAACGATGGCAAAATGGCTATTAAGAAAATTGCAGAGCTAGGCTCTTATATAGAAACACATTGCAAAACTGCTGTTATTTTCCCAGAAGGCTCTAGAAGTAGAGACGGGAAACCAAAGCCTTTTAAACCTATGGGTTTAAAAATGCTATTAAAAAAGGCTCCGTCTGCTTTGATTGTTCCAGTAAGCATTAATAACTCATGGCGTTTGATACAATTTGGGAAATTCCCTATGGGTTTGGGTACACGCGCACGGTTTACCGTGCATACTCCTATTAAAAATAATAGCAATTTAGATGCACTTATTCAGCAAATACAAACAACAATCCGCACAGGAATAGAAAATAAGGCATGACAGATGATTTAATCATTGCTAAAACTACTGCTTTTGTAAAAGTGACCTTACAATCTGCAGAAGGCGGACATGATTGGTTTCATATAGAAAGAGTCCTACGAAACTCGCAACTTATCGCCAAAGAAGAATTGGTGAATTCATTAACCGTTCAGCTTGCTGCACTACTTCATGACATTGCAGACGCTAAATTTAATAACGGAGATGAAAGATTAGGGCCTAGTATTGCTACTAAATTTCTAAATTCTTTAGAAGTACCTAAAGCTATTAGCAACCATGTTGTTGCTATTATAGAAAATATATCGTTCAGATCTAATTTAGAAAATTCAGATAAAATCTTTTACTCTAAGGAACTTGCTGTTGTACAAGATGCAGATAGATTAGATGCTATGGGTGCTATTGGTATAGCTAGAGCCTTTAACTACGGCGGCTTTAAAAATAGAACTCTATACGATCCTGAAATTTCTTACATTCAGAATATTTCTAAGTCGCAATACAAAAATTCTACAGCACCAACAATAAACCATTTTTACGAAAAATTACTACTCCTTAAAGACCAAATGAATACTGCTACTGGTAAAAAATTAGCGGAGTCTAGACATGCATTTATGTTAGCGTATCTTAAGCAATTCATGAATGAATGGAATCCTTTAGATGTTTCTCAAAAGGATTCCATTTAAATTTATTTTACTCTCAATTAATATTATTCAATTACTTCTTTGCTGGCAATTCTCTGGTAAGCCAACCGCTTTTACTAGCTGTAGCGATGGCGTAAGGTGTAATCCAAAAAAGACCAAATGTATATAAGATACTATATGAATATGCCCAAACAGATTCTGCCAAAGTATACTTTTTAGCATAAAAAAGCACTGGAAATGTAGAAAGCACTAAAATGCTTAGTAATGTAGAGCTTACAAATAGTAATGGGTGCATGATTACGAAAAACAACATAAAAAACATAAAAGGAAAACTCATGATGATTTTTGTAGCCTGACTAAAAAACAACAATCTGGCTCCTAATTTATTTCCATCTCTAAAATTCGTAAATACATATTTTGCCATGGCAATATTTTCCCGAACATTGCTTCTACCCCATCTAATAAACATCTTGTAAAGCCCTTGGTATTGCTCTGGAACATTGGTAAAAGCGTAGGCATTTCTCTGAAACAAGACATGAAAACCTTGCTTTAAGATCATATTCGTCATTGCTCTATCTTCCCCAATATCTGATGGTTGCCCCATAAATTTTTGATTGATCCACTCTGGCAAACAGGCAAAAACTGCGGTGCGCTTATAAGCTGCTAATGCCCCGGGCGTGCACAGAACAGAATTTAAACTGCTTTCTGCAGAACGCACAAACTCAAAACTCAATACAAAACTAACATCAAGCATTTTTGGAAGTAATGCTTCTTCGTTATTTAACACTCTAATATTACCCGCTACTGCGCCACATTTCTCATCTGTAATAAACGGACTGACCAAGTTACGCAATGTGTCTTCCATTACTATAGAATCACTATCTACTGTCACAAAAACATCACCTGTACCTTTATTAAAACCTAGGTAAAGCGCATGGCGTTTTCCCATATTTTTTGGCTGCTTAAATATAGTGACTCGGTCTCCTAACTCTTTTTTAGCAACTTCCATCCAAGACCAAGTATCATCTTTGCTCCCATCGTCTATGGCTAATAGTTGTAATTTTTCTTGTGGGTAATCGCTTTCTGCTAAACTTTTAAGTGTGGCCCAAACTTGTTTGCCCTCATTGTAAGCAGGTACAATTACTGTAACTGTGGGTAATTTTTTATCCTTTACAGAGGCAATAGGCTTGTATTTTTTATATCTGTAAAGTAAGTAAATAAAGAATACCGCCTTAAAGATGAATAATCCTGTAGCGCAATACATAAAAGCGGCTCCTACTTTAGAGCTTCCTCTTTCTAATCTGAATGCATCAAAATCGCTTTGTAAAATATAGACTAAATACGCTGCACCTAACATAAGCACAAATGTGCTGCCCATGACAAAAATGCCCCAAGCGTTTGCCTTTTCTATTTTTTCCTTATATGATTTTTTAAAGCGTTTTCTTTTTGATCCGCTCTTACCTGTTTTTTTTATTTCCATTATACTATAGTGTTCTGTGTTTCATTTTCTCCATGTGTTTACGTTAATAATTAGTCTTTGGATTTGGAGTACATAGATATTGTGATGAAAGGAGCTAATATTAACAGTTGGAGATGGAATTTTATGTAATTCTCATAACTAGTACTTCTTACTTTTGAGAGTTTATTGCTGTTTAGTATAATGAGACGATTAAATTAAAAGAAATTCTATCGTCCGAAAGTGAAGTTGAATTCTCGTATTTTTTGGAGAGAATCTTTACCTATTTTAACATTCTAATGGATTTCTATTGAGTCATTAGTCAAAGGAGACGATTACAGTTGGTATTTTGATGAAATTTATTGCAAAGTAAGCTGCATTAAAGAATATGCGCACTGTTAGGAGAAAGTTGTATTATTAATTGAACCCAAGTATCGAAATATACCAAATTTAAAATTACACTATCAACTAGCAATTTACAATAAGATGCATTTAAAGAAAGAGATTTAAGCGCAATCATCCTCTAAAACCAGACTTAAGACAATTTAATTATGGCAAAAAATTCAATACCCCCTATTCCTTAATTAAGTTTTTAATTAAAAAATATCTTAATTAAAGTTTGCACATACTTATTATGAAAACATTCAAAGTCGGAGATCATATAAATCCAAGGAACTTACAAAAGCTTTCAACCTAATAAAATTGATCAATTATGGGGAATTGAAGATATGGAAGTATTAAGCCTTTTGGATTAGGCTGATAGGCAGCTTTAGAGACTTAATATGTATTCTAAATATTGATTTATTAATAATAACCCACGTTCAAGCCAAAAAATTGAAATTAACAATTTATAGTAATTCCTATATCTCAAAATTAGAACAATTTTCTCTATGTTATGAGCTATAATCAACGCACAGTAACCTTCACCAGTTGCTTTCTATTTCCCCTTTTAGCATAAAATAATAGGGAATTATTTTTAGAATCAATCAAAGGCTTAGAAACCATTAGTGGTAACCGTACTTCTGCATTATCTATAGCTTTCTTAAAGGTCATATCTCCGCTAGCATCTAACTTTATTAGAAATACGTTTTTGTTTCTTCCCATACCTTGCTTAAACATAATACGCTGCTTAGTTAATTGTTGCGGTTGCTCTGTAGCGGTACTAATAAAAAAATATGTATCATCATCTTTTGTATAAGATGCATAGGAAGTATAGGCATCATCGCCCTGCGTTACTTCTGTTTTATTAATATTTCTTGCCCATGCCATTGTACCGTCTGCTCTTAGTTTAATGCTGACAATATCATTATAATGATATCTTGTTACCATAAGACGCCCCCCGCTAGAGTTAGATTGAATACTCTTGTTAGAAAATTGCTCCTCTGCATTAAAAAGTAACGAACCATCTTCTGTAATTTTCATCCCCTTAAATACTAAGTCTTTAACGGGTTGCTGTTTGTCTTTGCCAAATTTATCCATCATAAACTGCTGAGAAAATGGACTAAATTTTTCTACCTCAACAGCTAGGGATATAGGGTGCAATTGAAAATAACTAATACCGTTATAACTAGTGCTTTTTCTATCTGCATAGAAACCTACACAACGCACCGTACCATTTTCATATGATAACTTTAATGCTTCGGGAAATTTATTTGGCACTAAGAAAGATTGCATACTCGTGCCCTCCTTAGAAATACGAACTAATTCATATTGAAATGTGCGCTCTTTTGCCTTTATTCGTTTTTTCTTGAAATATGCCTTGCCCACTAAGTATGCCTGGCTAAGATCTTCGGAGAAAGCGACATCTTCAAAAGCATAGTTTTTAGTAGCTATCTCATCAGAAAAATCATGTTCTATTAGTAACTCTAAGTTAGTATTATAGACATAGAGCATATGTTTATTTTCTATTCCTTTTTTGAAATGTGTAGTAATTGTAAAAGCTGATTTTTTTTCATCAAATAAGATTGAAGTTGTAAAGCCTGAGGAGATGTCTCTGTTGTAGAACTTCTTATCTAAGGGTTGTGCTACAGGATCTGATGGGATGGATAGTAGTACGCTTTTCTCAAAATCGAAAGCAGCTATACTGCTTCTATGCACTCTGTATTCATACGCCTGTGCGGTATAATTATACTCTAGAAATAATAAATTAATCTGCCCGTTTTTTATATATCCTTTTAGAAAATTGGCGTCTTTTAATTTATAGGTGTAGGAGGTAATTAAGTTTAGATCTGCATCATACCTTTCTACAATATATCCTTTAGGTTTTAAAACTACACCACTAAAATACTCACGGATAAGAAGCGTGCCACCCTCCCCATCATCTTCCATAGCAAGCATATTAGAATATTTATGCTTATCGCTAAATGTTTCACCTGCTAAATGCGTAACATTTGATTGTTGTCCAATGCTTTTTACTACAATAAATAGTATCAAAATTAATAGACTGATATTCCTAATCATAATTATAATTTACTGTTATGAACCTGTAAATAGTGCTTTCCTTTTTTCTAAAAATGCCGTAGTTCCTTCCTTAAAATCATCTGTACCAAAGCATGCACCAAAAGCATTAATTTCCTCTTTGTATCCATCTGCCATTTCATTAAAACCTGCATTAACAGCTTTCATTGCTAATGCCATGGCGATAGGGGCATTTTTTATAATTTTTTCTGCAATTTTAGTACATAAGGGTAATAGATTTTCTAGGGTAGTTATATGATTTACTAAACCATAGGTATGTGCTTCTGTAGCGTTAATCATCCCTGCCGTTAATATCATCTCTAAGGCCCTGCCTTTTCCAATAAGCTGGGGTAGACGTTGTGTACCTCCATACCCAGGAATAATACCCAAAGACACTTCTGGTAAGCCCATTTTTGCGGTATCGCTCGCTACTCTAAAATGGCACGCCATAGCTAATTCTAATCCTCCACCTAGTGCAAAACCGTTTATAGCAGCTATTACAGGCGTATTGAAATTATCTATATAATCAAATAACTTATTTTGCCCTTTAGAGGCTAACTTTTTCCCTTCCTTTTCTGAAAATTGAGAAAATTCTGCAATATCTGCACCTGCTACAAAAGCTCTTTCCCCACTTCCTGTAATTATGATTGCCTTAACCGCACTATCTTTTGCTAATAAACTTAATACTTTATGTAATTCTGCTATCGTTTCTCTATTAAGCGCATTCAGCTTATCTGGTCTATTGATAGTGATGGTAGCTATGGATAGATTTGTAGTAATTAAAATAGTATTGTAGTTCATTTCTTGTCGCTTTAGATAATTTCTATTCCTGCTTAACTTCAAAGTCTAAGGGAAATTTTACACTAAAAACAGTTCCTTTATTTAACTGAGAAGAGAAGTTAATATTGCCGTTATACGTTTCTACAATATTTTTTACCATTCCTAAACCTAAACCCATTCCACTAGTTTTTGTAGTAAACTTGGGTTCAAAAATTTTATCAGACACTTCATCTGCTATACCTATTCCATTATCTGCTACCGCTATTTTCACAAAATCTTCTTCCTTACTTACGGTTACTACTATTTTTGGCACTACTACTTCTGGCACCGCTTGTATGGCGTTTTTAACTAAATTAGTAACTACCCGTATAAGTTGTGTACGGTCTAGCTTTGCAATAACCGTTTCTTCTGTTGCAACAAAATGAATAAAATTTTCATTAAAAATATCTAAAGCTAATCTTACAATTTTAACAACATCTAAGGTTTCATTCTGCTGTGCTGGCATCTCTGCAAAATTTGAGAAAGCTGAGGCAATATTGCTCATAGTATCTATTTGCTGAATTAAAGTACTTGCGTATTCCTGTACCTTATCATAAATATTTGGGTCTTCTATATCAAACTTGCGCTCAAAACTCTGAACACTAAGACGCATTGGCGTTAGCGGATTTTTAATTTCGTGGGCAACTTGCTTTGCCATTTCTCGCCACGCTTGCTCCCTTTCATTTTTAGCCAATTTTGCAGCACTTTGCCCTAATTCATCTATCATACGATTATAGGAGGATAACACTTTTTCCATTTCCTCTCCTGGATTCTCTAATTGAATTTTCTGATTGATCTGATTTAAATTTGCACGTTTCATCATTGTAGAAACTGCCTCTAGAGATCTAGTGATGTATTTTGATATTATAAAGGCTAGGCCAATAGCTATAAAGAGCATTAACAAATAAACAGCCCCTAAACGCATTAAAAATTCTTTTAGCTCTTTATCATTAAAGGAATTATCCTCAAAATAGGGCAAATTTAGAATTCCAATAGGTTTAAATTTTTTATCAGTAATGTAAGTATAGGATGCTTGATAGGTCTCCCCGGCAGTTGTTTTCTCTTTTACGTAACGTTTATTTGCGCTTAGGTCTAACTCATTTAAAATAGCGGGTGGAATGCAGATAGAAACGGAATCATTTTCAAATTTTGGCCTGGAGCTTTTTACCAATTCCCCATCTAAGTTATAGATATTGAAATTCATGTTTTGAATAACAGCTATCTCATAAATTTCTGTTTTGAAAATTAGCCCTAAATTCTCTTCTGTGACTGGATACGTAGTTTTGTGAATGGAAAGATCTATACTCTGCCTAATTTGCTCTTCCTTACGCTCCATCCTATTCTGATGGTAGTCTCTATTAATTTCTCTAAACTGATATACTGTAACGCCTAATATCAAAATAGATGCAATGAGCACCAGCAAAATCATCGCTATAAAAATTCTAGAGCGTAAAGAGAGTTTTTTTAACAAGCTATTTGGTTTTTTAGCGATGGATACTACATTTATTAAAAAGTGATCTCAATGGAATACGTAGCTGATTACATTTATTTTCTGAGGCTTTTATACAACCGGATGCCCAACATTAGCAAAACACCTAAACCAAGAATACCTACTACGCCAAAAATCCAATTAAATGTCCCTTTTAAGATAACTAAAAAAACAACAGAAAAGAGAATTAACGTAGCTCCCTCATTCCAGACGCGCATGTAGTTAGAAGAATGTCTGATATCATCTTTTTGAAATTGCTTAAATAAAACATGATTTCTAAGATGGTATATAATTAGCAATACCACAAATCCTAACTTAATATGCATCCACGGTTGCGTTAACCAAAAGGGTGCAATCAGCAATAACCAATTGGCAAATATTATTGCTAAAATAGCAGACGGCCATGTAATAATGTACCAAAGTCTCTTTGTCATTAATTTGAGTTGGGTACTTAATATTTCTTTATCTGGTGATGGTTTTTGTTGTGCTTCTATATGATAAATAAATAGTCTGGGCACATAGAAAAGACCGGCAAACCATGTGATTACAAAAATGAGGTGTAATGATTTTATGTAATTATAATATTCTGTCATATAGAAAATAAAATTTTTACTAGTTAGCACTATTCTTAGCTAGCGTGGTTTAGTAAAAATACAATACCTTTTTAGTATACCTTGATTTACAAGGTTGTAGCTTCACTAATAAACCTAAATTCATTTTAAAAAAATAACCTTGCTTAAATAGCACTATCATTATACCAAATGCTTCCGCACTTCTTTTCTTAAATACAGACCAGTTACAATGGTTGCTAGAACATCTGCTATAGGAAAAGAAATCCATACACCTAGCTCACCTATATAACTTGGTAAAACTAAAATAAGTGGAATAAAAAAGAAGCCTTGCCTACAGAGTGTTAGTAACAAAGCTGGCACAGCTTTTCCTATGGCTTGAAAATAGGCAGCACCTATTAGCTGTAGCGCAATTATAGGCGTAGCTGCAAAAACCCAACGCATTGCAGCGGGTGTATTTTCTAATACAAAAGTGTTCGTATCTATTTCTAGTTGAGACATACCCTCTTTACTACTTAGAAATAAACTTGCAATTTCGGCAGGAAAAATAAACAGTCCTACGAATACAATAGTAGCCAAGACACTGGCATACAGAATAGCCGTATTTATCGTTTTTCTAACACGTGTATATTTACCTGCTCCATAATTAAATCCAGCAATGGGAAGGAAGCCCTGTGTAACTCCAAAAACAGGAAATAAGGCAAACATTAGCATCCGACCGATAATAGCATATACAGCTACCATGGGCTCGCCTCCAAGATTGTATAAAATATTATTCATTAATAAGTAAACAATACTTGTAGTAGCCTGTCTAG
>Ga0115565_10002113_pt1 | contig 15661 bp, 10 predicted proteins | sample COGITO_mtgs_1105_FD_87199 | JGI IMG/M metagenome (GOLD analysis project Ga0115565, IMG submission 87199) | Pelagic marine microbial communities from North Sea - COGITO_mtgs_110530 | ecosystem: Environmental > Aquatic > Marine > Epipelagic | place: Germany:Helgoland, sampling site Kabeltonne... | reverse complement strand
TAATATTGGCGCAAATGAAAGAGACACTACCACAGAAATAATAATAAATAATAAATATCCAGAAGGATCTGCAAAATTTAGCACAGCTTGAGCTAAAACTATGCCCATCATTTGAACAATCAAATATGCAGATAATGTTTGCCCACGAGTTTCATTTGATGAAGAGTCATTAAGCCAGCTTTCTGCAACAACATAAATTCCCGAAAAACAGAACCCCACGATTACCCTTAAAATAAACCAAAAATAAGGATTGGTCCAAGCAGCATATAAAATCAAACATGCAGATACTAACGAGCCAAGTGCTGCAAATACTCTAACATGTCCTACTCTTCTTATCATATTGGGCGTTAGCTGAGATCCAAAAAGAAAACCTACAAAATAACCAGTCATTACCCATGACATCGTTTGAGGTGACATACCCTCAATAGCTCCCCTTATACCCAGAAGAGTTCCTTGAAGACCATTGCCTAACATTAATAAGAACATGCCAAACAGAAGCGCCCAAGAATTTTTGACAACAAATAGCATCAGATTTTCCATAATATTTTGTAAAGAATAACAGAATCACATTTAAGTAATTTGTATATTTGCGACGCTTATAAAGTCGTTTATATTTTATGGAAGCAGTAAAGAAGCATCACCGTAAGAAAAAAACCGATATTGTTTATTTATAGCATGAGAATATACGTTTTTTAATCTTTCAGTACCTATTAATGCACTTGCTAACATTAGCAAAGTTGATTTTGGAAGATGAAAATTTGTTATTAAACCATCAGCAATATTAAATTTAAACCCTGGAGTAATAAAAATATCAGTATACCCTGACCACGCTTTAATTGCACCTGATTTAGAAGCTGTTTCTATTAATCTTAATGCAGTGGTACCAACTGGAATAACTCTACCTCCTGCTAATTTTGTTTTATTAATCTCATTTGCCGCATGTTCATTCACTTCACCCCATTCTGAATGCATTTTATGATCAGATATATTTTCCACCTTAACAGGCAAAAAAGTTCCTGCACCTACGTGTAAAGTTACTTTAGTGATTGATATACCAAAATTATTTAAATCATTTAATAAAGCACTGTCAAAATGAAGAGATGCTGTTGGTGCGGCAACTGATCCAGAATTTCTAGCAAATACTGTTTGGTAGTCTTCATTATCCAGCTCATCAGGTGATCTTTGCGATGCAATATATGGTGGCAAAGGCATCTCCCCTAAAGCTTTTAATTTTTTATCAAATGCTTCTTCAATTAGATTAAATTTCAGAACTAATCCATTTGGAGACTTATCTAAAACGGTAGCTTTTAATTCTTCATCAAAGTAAACTTCTTCACCAATATTTATTCGTTTTGCAGGTTTTGCCAAAGCTAACCAATGACCATCTTTATTTATTGATAATAGATTAATGCCAACATTCGCAATTGTTTTACCATTATCTGAATAACGAATTCTTTGACCATTTAATTTTGCAGGAATTACTTTGGTGTCATTTAATACAAGCCTATCACCTTTTCTTAAGTATTTAATTAAGTTTGAGAATTGATCGTCAATGATATTATTATTAGTTGATACTAATAGCTTTGAAGAGCTTCGAGGATGCACAGGTCTCAAAGCTATAAATTCATTTGGTAATTCGAAGTCAAAATCTGATAGTTTCATTACTTTTACATAATTGTTTGACTTTATTATGCAATAGCTACTTGGATGGAGCAGGAATATCTGTTCGGAATATTTTCCTAAACCCACCTGGTGTTAAAATTGATAAGGGTTTTACTTCGACTTTAGGTGAGCTAGTTGGACCTTTCATTGTATAAACAAAGCTAAATAATCCTTCACCTTTTTGTTCACCAAAAAGTTTACCAGCTAATCGTTCAAAAACTCCATTTATTGCATAGACTGGAGTAACCACTCCATCGAAATTTATTGATTTTTTTTGCTTATCATACCAGCCCGTTATACTCATTCCCATAGAAAGTCCTACCATGCTTACATCACGCAATTGAATGCCATCAGGAGTTACATTTAGCCATCCTTTTGCTTGGTCAAACTGAATGCCTTCATTTTCTAATTTGTCGACTAAGCCAACCAAACTCAAACTATCCAAAAGTAAGGCCAATGGGCTTGAATGCATCATACGGAACTTATTTGTTATAAAACGTCCTGTATAATAGCCATCTTTTTCATTTGGGGTTAAAACAAGATTTATTTTACCACCTCGAATGTTTTTTAATATACCAGCAGATCTCAATACATGCCCCGCATCATCACCATTTAATGATATAATGGTTCCAAATTCACCTTTTGATAAATTGCCATAAATTTCAGCACCACCATTTATTTGAGCTCTAAAACTTCCTAGGTCTTTTTTACTATAATCAATTTCAGATATGAAATTAGTAAACTCTATTCCATCAGATATTCTCAAAGAATCTAACGCCACTTTAAGAATACCTACTTCTGTATTATCATTTTTACCAAATACTAGTTGTCTAAAATCAACATTTCCACCTTGTAATTCCATTACATGTGCATCTTCAGATTTGCTTAAAGTTAATGATGTTGAAAACCAATCTGCAACTTTGATAATTGGAAAAACTGCTGATTTGAAGCGCCCATCATTTTCAAAGTTAATTTTTCCACTTGCACTTAAATCATCAACTAAAATCTTAATCTCATCAACATCAACTGGTGTTGATAAAGTACCCCGAACAATTAAGCTTCCATCTTTTATGTTTTTATTACTCCAACCAAGAGAATTAACATTTAATTCAGCACCTTTAAGTTTACTATTTATAACAAACTTATTTGGATTTTTTGGGTTTAAATCTATTTTCAAATCAGCGGCAGCGCTTCCAAGAAACATATTTTGTGGTAGTTTAATGTTAAAAATATCAAAACTATTTTGATCAATATTAAATTTAGCATTCAAAGTGCTTACTCTTTCAGTATTATTTTTTAGATTTTGATTCCATGAAAAAGAAACAGGTAAATCATCAACTTTACTTTTTCCAAAAATAGATAATTTTTTATCTGAAACTCTTAATGAAAGATTTTTTGCTTCAACAATACGATTTTTAATAACATTTTTACTTTTGATTTCAGAAAGAACACCTTCAGCTTCAAACTCAACCTGATTTTGTGTGACACCTTTGACAAGTGGCCATTCCATCCAACCTTCCATTTCAACTTGACCCTGAACAACATCAGTTTTAAATCCAGCTTTCTTTAAATATTTAAATTTTTCAGAATCCAATAATTCAAAAAATGACTTTAAATTGCCATTTGAGTAAAGTTTCAATTGCCCAACAGATGGTACTACTTTTGTATCTGCAATATGAAATATACTTCCAGATATATCAGTAAAAAGTCCAGGTGATGTTTCAAAAATCCCGTTATTTAGATTAAACGTAATTTGATTAGTACTTAAACTTCCATCCCCAGAAATATTTATTAAAGGAACAACTGATTTTATTACATTAATATTAGCATCATCAAAATTGAATCTAAAGTCTAGCTCATTTTTTCCATTAGACCTTAATATATTACCTTTAATATTAGAAAATGTCGCCTTATTAAAATTATCAATAACCCATTTTCTAGCTTTGATTTTGTAATTTATTGGCCAAAGATTTTTAATATTATTTTGATTAATTTTATCGATTTTTATATTGAAATTACTATCCCAAAAATTTTCTTTTGCAGCCAAATTTCCAACAATATGTAAATTTGCTTCATCAATTTTGATATTGCTGCTTATTATATTTAATAAAAAAGGTTCAAAATTTGTGTTAATTTTAGCTGCACCTGAATTTAAAAAAATAATTTCATTTTCAAAAATATCAGGTCTATTAATTTTTATATCTTTTATATTTAAATCAGTATTTGAGCCAATTATGTTAAAATATTGATCCCTTATTAAAATATTCTTAGCAGAACCAATTGCTGAAATTTGCTTTGATTTAAATTCAAAACTAGAGAAATCTATAATATCAGAAGTTAAATCATATTCAAAATATGATTTTGCATATGTAAATTTAGAAGAAGAATATCTAGGAGTAGCTCGCAATTGGCCTGGCCCTAATTCAATCATACCATCCATATCTAATATCTTAGCATTTAGATCAAATGAAGTTATTATTGAGGCATTAACATTTGTTTCAATATTACGTAACCAGTCTAGTGCTGGTATTTGATCAGCTAAAGTAATTGGATCAGCATTTTCTATCTTCAATGAGGTATTAAATACGTCATTATCAATAATATGATTTCCAGAAATTTTAAATACTGATTTATTTTTTTTATCATCAATTAAAACAAATGAACTTGATAATGATAAGTCCCGCATATCTTTAAATATATTTAAACTACCATTTTCAAATAAATAACTATTTTTTGATTTATCGTCTTGATAATTGATTATGATATTATTTGCAGAAATTTTATCAATAGAGCCTAGTATTGGTAAATTTAAAAAAGAATTTGTTGAAATATCAATTTGCTTAAAAAAATCGTTATTATTAGCAACGTTATTTTTTGTCGAAGCAATATTAAATTTACCAGACATATCACGTCTAATAAAAAGTTGTGCGTTATCTATTGATAAATTACCTTTTTTTGATCCATATAAAAAATCTAAGTTCACGGATACATGCGGAAACTTGTATGAACTGACACTATTTTTATCATCTATTTGTACATCTAGAAAAACAAATTTTGGAGAAAATAATTTATCACCTTTTGATATCCCTCCTTTTCCTAAACTAATTTCAAATTTTACAAATTGTTGCTCAAGATTTCTTTCTACAAAACCTTTTAAAATTGGAACTTCAATGAAACTAGCGTCTTCGTCAAAAAATATATAGGATAAAAATAATGTCGGTATAACAAAAATTACTAAAATTATACTATAAATAAACCACCGAAAAAACTTAGTGATTAATTGAAAAGTAAAAGTACTTTTTTTTTGATTTTTTTGATCAATATCAACCAATACATTTCCCCGTAGTGCTATCTTACATAAACCTTGAGCTCATATTCTAATAACTATACCTTACTTTTATAGAAGGCTAGCAAATTGGAATACTTATGCCAATTATTGAAAAAAATATACATAATTTAAAGTTTCAAAATAACGAAGATGAAATATTATCTTTTTCAAAATTTCTAGGTAAATATTTAATTTTATATTTCTACCCAAGAGACAACACTTCTGGATGTACAAAAGAAGCTAAAGATTTTAGCAATCTAAAATTAGAGTTTGATAGCTTAAATACTATTGTTATTGGAATTTCTTCAGATACATATGAATCACATAACAAATTTATTTCTAAACATGATCTTAAAATAGAATTAATTTCTGATATTGATAATAATCTTTGCCAATATTTTGGAGTTTGGGTGGAAAAAAATATGTATGGAAAAAAGTTTATGGGAATCGAAAGATCTACATTTCTAATTGATCCATCTGGAATAATCATAAAAGAATGGCGAAAAGTTAAAGTAATAAGCCACGCTGAAGAATTACTTAATTATCTCAGAAAGATAAAAAAATGATGACATTGAGCCAAATGGCAGTAGACATCTTAACAACATCTGACCCCCACCAAAAAGTATTAAAATCACACGAATATTCTGAGAAGTGGTTTAATTCTAAAGTCAAAAACGAATTAATTAAAATTGGAAGTGCCATCCCACCAAAGCAACCTTCACGATCAATAAAGCCAGTTCTTTTATCACCACGTGATATGCCTAAACGAAAAACAGGCAATGAAAAAGGTCGTATAGCACTTATTCATGCAATTGCGCACATTGAATTAAATGCCGTTGATTTACATTGGGACATTATAGCACGATTCTCTCACATAAAAATGCCAAATGGCTTTTATGATGACTGGGTTAAAGCCGCTCAAGAAGAAAGTAAACATTTTAGTTTATTATGTAATCGTTTAGAATCTATGGGTTCATTTTATGGAGAACTACCAGCTCACGCCGGTATGTGGAGTTCAGCTGAGGAAACATCTGAAGATTTTTTAGGTAGACTAGCAATAGTACCAATGGTTCTTGAGGCCAGAGGTTTAGATGTAACGCCTGGAATGATTAAACTATTTAAAAATATAAATGACATGGAGACTGTTAACACTTTAGAAACAATTTATTCTGAAGAAGTAGGTCATGTAGCATTTGGTTCCAAATGGTTTCATTTCTTATGTGGTAGACATGATAAGGACCCAAAAAAAATGTTTCATGAATTAGTAGAAAAATATTTCAAAAGCAATTTAAAGCCACCTTTTAATGATGAAAAAAGAGCTGAAGCGGGAATACCTTTGGACTTTTATTGGCCAATTGCAGTTGGCTAGAGTAAAAATTGGCAATTTTCTGCTTATTTCAGACTTTTAAAAAACTAAACCTAATCAATTTATGAAAACCATTGAGTAAAAGCATAATAAAACTTAATGAAGTATAAATAGTTATTACAAAACTGGAAAAATTAAAATGGCAATAAACCTTGTTAAAATAAACAGTTTATTGAGCAAACATATTCCTGAACAAAGGATTTATTTGCGCTCAGACAAAACCGCTAGGTATGTTCGGTTGTCTCCAGTGATTCAAACAGTTGCTGGTACTACATTTGCAATATCATTTTGTTGGGTGGTTGTTGCTACCGTTATGCTTGCAGTTCAAGCAATATCTGCGAAAACAGAAAAAGAACAAGCTGGTGTCTTACAACAAGCTTACGAGAAGCGCCTTGAACAGTTATCCAATGAACGAAATAAAAGGTCGTTAGAAGCGCAAACTTCTCTTGAAAGATTTTATATCGCATTAGATCAAGTTTCTTTACAACAATCTGAGCTTCTCGAACTTGAAGAACAGCGTCGAGAACTTGGTAAAGGATTAAATATAATGCAGCAAAAGCTGCAAGATGCTATAAAATCTCGAGATGTTGCAATCGCAAGAGCTAATAATTTACAAAATAAATTTAAAACAGTTTCAAATGAAATTAACTCTGAATTTGGAAAATCTAATGATAACAAAGATACACTCGTTTTTTTATCTGATGCATTAAAAAAGACTTCTAATGACCGCGATAAGCTTTTTAGCAACACAAAGAAAATGGAAGAACAAGTGGAAATACTTGAACTAGACTCTGCATTACTTCAAGAACGTGGTAACCAAATATTTAATAGACTTGAAGAAGCAGTAGATATAGCCCTAGCTCCTCTTTCAAAAATATTGAATCAAAAAGGCATTAATACAAAGTCGTTGGTAAATGAAGTAAGAAGAGGCTATTCTGGAGCTGGTGGTCCCATTACTCCGATTGAAACTTCATCAGAAAGCGTCTTGCACGATCATATGTCCAAACGAGCATCAAGTTTGTTTCGTGAACTTGATGAGGTCAACTTAATGAAGCTAGCAGTTTCAAGAGTTCCGTTGGGACATCCAGTTGCTGGGTCTCATAGATATACAAGCGGGTTTGGCTATCGAAAAGATCCCGTAAATGGTAAGCGGCGCATGCATAATGGTACTGATTTAGCTGCGCCATTGGGTACGAAAATAGTTGCCTCTGGCGATGGTGTTGTTATATTCGCAGGAAATAACGGTGGTTATGGCCGTTTAATCAAAATTCGACATAGTCAAGGTTTCATCAGTTATTACGCTCATCTACATAAAATAAATGTAAAAGTAGGTCAAAAAGTTTTGTGTGGTGATAAAATTGGGACTATGGGGAACTCGGGTAGAAGCACTGGAGTGCATCTACATTATGAAATAAGACTTGGCGGTAAGCCAATTAACGCAATAAACTACATGAAGGCTACAAAAAATGTTTTCTAAAAAACCTGAACCACAAAAAACATCAACTATGGGTAATAGCAATCCATTAAAACCAGCTAGTCCGCCCACATCAACCACACCAATGAGTGCTAATCCAGCATCATTGAAAGCTAAACCACCTGCATCAACATTGTCTACAGATTTGCATATAAAAGGTAATGTAAAAACTACTGGAGATATTCAAATATCAGGCACTGTGGATGGCGATATTCGCGCTCATTTACTAACTGTTGGTGAAGGCTCAACTGTTAAAGGCGAAATTGTCGCTGATGATATAGTTGTTCATGGTAGAGTAGTTGGAAGAGTAAGAGGCCTTAAAGTGCGTTTAACTGCGACTGCACGTGTTGAAGGTGATATAATTCATAAAACCATTGCAATCGAAAGTGGTGCACACTTTGAGGGATCAGTTACAAGGCAAGATGATCCTTTAAATTCTAGTTCATCAAAAATTAAAGCACCAATAAAAACATCTGAATAATTTAATAGGTATTGCTTTTCAAATTTTATAATTAGCAATACCGATAAAATTTATATTATTAACTATCAGATTGAGCTTCAGCACGTGTCTTCCCAGCTACATCAAGTGCTAATGTAGCTGCCATAAACATATCAAGGTCACCATTTAATACACCCTGACTATCTGATGTTTCAACATTCGTCCTGAGGTCTTTTACCATTTGATAGGGATGTAATACATAAGACCTTATTTGATTACCCCATCCAGCATCGCCCTTATTGTCGTGTGCTTCTTGAATACCTTCTGTTCTTTTACGCATTTCCAATTCATATAAACGAGATTTTAAAGCTGCCATACAATTAGCTCTATTTTGGTGTTGGGATTTTTCTGAGCTTTGAACAACAATATTAGTAGGTATATGGGTAATTCTAACGGCTGAATCAGTTGTATTAACATGCTGCCCTCCTGCCCCTGATGACCTATATGTATCAACACGTATTTCTGATGGATTAATATCAATATCGATATTATCATCAACTACTGGATAAACCCATACAGACGAAAAGGAAGTATGGCGCTTTGCATTACTATCAAATGGCGAAATTCTTACTAAACGATGAACACCACTTTCAGATTTCATCCAACCATAAGCATTATGGCCTTTTATTTGATACGTAACAGATTTTATTCCTGCTTCATCGCCAACACTTTCTTCCATTCTATCTACTTGATAGCCTTTTTGCTCAGCCCACCTAACATACATTCGTGCAAGCATATTCGCCCAATCACAACTCTCTGTCCCACCTGCTCCAGCATTTATTTGTAAAAATGTATCATTTGAATCAACTTCACCATTCAATAATGCTTCTAATTCTTGTCTTGCAGATTCTTTTTGAATAATCAAAATACCATTTTCAGCTTCTTTGATTATTTCATGATCTTCTTCAATTTCACCAAGTTCAATTAATTCTATATTATCTTGCAAATTAGATAATAATTCTTTGAAATTTGATATTGAATCAGAAAGCATTTGTCTTTCACGCATAAGTTTTTGTGCTTTTTCAGGATTATTCCATAAATCAGGATTTTCTGACATAGCATCAAATTCTTCCATTCTATGTTCAGCAGTTTCCCAATCCATGCGTTGTTTAAGTAATTCTAAAGATTTATGGATTTCACTTATTATATTTTCAATTTCTGCGCGCATTAATTTACCTTAAATTATCAATTATAATTTCTTATAATAAGTTATCAGTACAGGCCACCACTTGATAAACTTCCAAAATTAATTTTATTTGGTTGTTTCTTTTTATCTATGTAGTGCCTTATCCAATTGTCACCTGTAGTCATACCTAAATCATCTGAAAACTCAGTAAATATCTCCTCATCAGCAATAACAGAAAAACCACCATCTATTACAGTAATTAAACCATCCAGTACTGGATCATCACCTATTCTAAATAATTCAGATGTAACATTTGATCCAGGTATATTATTAGGATTTCTTCCTGTTCCACCATCAGTCAGCAAAGCACCAGTATTTCTATCAAACTTAGCAAAGTATGTATTCGGGGGTTGGCTAAAACTTCCTGCCCCGTATTTTTTTATAGCTTCAATCATAAATTTCTTAAATACAGGCCCACACATTCCACCGCCCGACGCACCCTTTCGCAAAGGTTTTGGTGTATCAAATCCAATATAGCATCCAGCTACTATATTTCGGGTAAAACCTACGAACCAAACATCCTTGGCATCATTTGTTGTTCCAGTTTTTCCTGCGATTTCAATACCATCAATTGCAACAGATCTTGCAGTTCCTCTTTCAACTACACCACGCATCATTGATTGTAATCTAAATGCAGTTAAAGGATCTAATACTCGTTCACGATTACTATTTATGAATGGTGATTTACCCATTTCGAGTATATTTTTTTCACAATTAGTACATACACGTTTATCATGTTTATAAATTGTTCGACCAAATCTATCTTGTACTCTATCAACCATTGTTGGGACAACACGCTCGCCACCGTTTGCGAACATTGCATAAGAAGATACCATTTTATATAAAGTTGTTTCTTGAGCTCCAAGCGATGCTGCCAATAATTTCTGCATTTTATTGTAAACACCAAATCTTTCAGCATAACCGCTTATAACTTCCATTCCGACATCTTGTGCTAGCCTAATTGTCATTAAATTACGAGATTACTCTATACCTATTCGTAGTGGAGCGGGTCCATAAAATTTATTAGATGAATTTTTAGGGCTCCATAAGCCTTGAGGAGTATCAATTTCTATTGGAGCATCTATGATTAGAGAAGCAGGGCTATAGCCAACATCCAATGCTGCTGCATAAACAAACGGCTTAAAAGATGATCCTGGCTGTCGATTTGCTTGAGTTGCTCGATTAAATACAGAATGTTGATAAGAAAAACCTCCCTGCAAAGCCAATACTCTGCCAGTTTCTGTATCCATTGCAACAAAGCCACCTTGAATTTTGGGTATTTGCCTCAATGTCCACTTGATTGTATTTGTATCGTTATCATATAAAGGCTTTACAAATACTATATCTCCGAGCGACCACATATCCTTCGCAGAATTAATTGATATGCGTTTTCCGTTATCAAAAACTCTATTTTTAGCCCAAGTCATTTCATTTTTTAAATCTAAATATTGATTTTTATTTTCCGGAAAACCTTCAATTTTAATTTTTGCAACATATTTTGAAACATCATATATTATTGCTAAATGCCAACCATTTATATCACGTGGTAAATTTTTCTTTTTGAGAACTTTACGCCAAGTATCTTCTTGAAGATGTTTTTTTTCAATTGTATCTACTGGACCACGCCAAGGACTATATTTTCGATCATATTCCTCTAAGCCATTACGAAGTGCTTTAGCAGCATCTGACTGTAATTTAAGATCCATTGTTGCACTAACCGCTAAACCTCCTGTAAAAAACTCTTCTTCGCCAAAGCTTAAAGATAGTTGCCTTCGAATTTCATCAGTAAAATATGTTCTTGGAGCTCTGGAAGCTCGCTTTGAAGCCAATTGCCCACCTTGAACTGTGATTAATTCTTTAGATTTAGCGATTAATGCCTCATCTTCAGATACGTAACCATTTTCTTCCATTTCTCGTATAACAAAGTTTCTTCTTGCTATAGCTCTATCTTTTTGCCGCACTGGATGATAGTTACTTGGTGCCTTTGGTAATGAAGCCAAATATGCGGCCTCTTCTAAAGTCAATTCATCTAAAGCTTTGCTAAAATAAGTATCAGCCGCTGATGCTATACCATATGAGTTTTGACCAAGAAAAATTTCATTCAAGTATAATTCTAATATTTTTTCTTTTGACATCGATTTCTCAATTCGAGTAGCCAATATAATTTCTTTTATTTTTCTATCTATGGATCTAGATCTGGTAAGTAAAAAGTTTTTCATTACTTGTTGCGTAATTGTAGATGCACCTCGTAATTCCTTTCCGTTAGCAGCATCAAAAATTGCTTTTGCAATTCCAGCAGGATCATAACCTATATGGTTATAAAAATTCTTATCTTCTGCTGATATAAAAGCATTTTTTACAATATCAGGTATTTCATCTGCAGATATAAAAAGCCGCCGTTGTTGAGCAAACTCATCAATAACCTTACCATCTCTTGAATAAACACGGCTAATAGTTGCAGGTTGATAATTAGATAATTGCTCATAATCAGGAAGATCACTACCATAAGCATAAAATACGGCGGTCAAAATTATTGCAAATAAAGCACAACCTAATGTTAATAATGCAAAAATAGAACCAAAAAACGAAAAAATAAAACGTAACAAGCTATAATTTCCTAATTATCTATAATAAATTTTTCGTTTTTTTATTTGTATTTATCAAAACCATTTATGTAATTTAATAACAAATATAAACTAAATGCTTAAGTGTTAAATTAAATGATTATAAATTAAACTACATTTTACAATAACATATATATATTTTTACAATAAATAATATTTGAACAATTATCTATACATTAAATACGCATTGTAATTAATTTTTTTGCAAACTAAAAAAGAAATATATGATTTAATTATCATTTCGAGATTCGTTAGAAGCATTTTATGAGACAGGTTATGGAAAAACCTAACCAAAGTCCTCCTCTAAAGCTCTAACAGGCCATTTGGCCAATAGAACAGCTTTATTGCACCCTTTGTGCAAGACTAGCCTTATTAGTGATCAAAATAAGATCACAGGAGAAACCCGCGATGAAACGCGTGTGCAATAAATATATTGGATTTGATTGGCTAATTGCCTCTTTCAAAAATATTCATACGTGTATTTCCGCCTTAACTATTCAATCAAATAGACAATCAGCCTTTAACAAAGGAAGTTCCTCTTTGATTGACGAAAGAATATTATGCCAAAGAAAATGCTTATCGATGCTACACATGCTGAAGAGACACGAGTGGTTGTCGTTGAAGGAAATAAAGTTGATGAATTTGACTTTGAAAGTTTAAATAAACGCCAACTTTCAGGGAATATATATTTAGCAAAAGTTACCCGTGTTGAGCCATCTCTACAAGCAGCGTTTGTTGATTATGGTGGTAATAGACACGGCTTTTTATCATTTGCCGAAATTCATCCTGATTACTATCAAATCCCAGTAGCTGACCGTGAAGCTTTAATAGCTGAAGAAGAGGCTTATGCAAAATCTCTTGAAGAAGAGGCAAGTATAGCTCAACAAAAAAAATCTAGAGTTAGAAAACGAAAAACAAAAGTCATAGCTGAAGAAGCTAACAATGATGAAATTTTAACATCAAAAATCATTGATAATAGCAATACAAATACTTCTATAGAAGAGCAAACAGCTGAAACAAGCGCAGAGATAAATTCTGATCTGACTGAAGATATAGATGAAAGTAACATAAATAATGATAAAAGCTTAGATATTCATACAGATGAAGACATTGAAGCAAATACAGAAGATGCTAGAGCTGAAGATGATATAATCGATGATGGCATAGAGTCAGTAGCAAATGAAGATATTGAAGAGGAAGTTCGCCCAAGAAAACCTCGCCCACGAAGATATAAAATACAAGAAGTAATTAAAGTACGCCAGATACTTTTAATTCAAGTTGTAAAAGAAGAACGTGGAAATAAAGGTGCGGCATTAACAACATACTTATCATTAGCTGGGCGTTATTGTGTATTAATGCCAAATACAGCTCGAGGAGGCGGAATATCTCGTAAAATTACGAACGTACAAGATCGGAAGAAAATAAAAGAGATTACAAGCGAATTAGATGTTCCAAAAGGCGCTGGTTTAATTGTAAGAACCGCAGGCGCTAAAAGAAATAGAGATGATATTCTTAGAGATTATGAATATCTAATGCGCCAATGGACACAAATAAGAGATGTCACACTAGAAAGTATAGCCCCTACTCAAATTTATGCAGAAGGTGATATAATTAAAAGATCAATTCGCGATTTATATAATAATGATATTGATGAAATCATAGTTGATGGGGAACGTGGCTTTGAGGCAGCAAAAGCTTATATGACTATGTTAATGCCATCTCATGTAAAGCGTGTAAAACAATATAAAAATAAAATGCCTCTTTATGCTCGGTACCAAGTTGAAAGTTATCTTGGTGGAATGTTTAACCCAACAGTTCAGCTAAAATCAGGTGGGTATATTGTAATTGGTGTCACTGAAGCATTGGTGGCAGTTGATGTAAACTCAGGCAAAGCGACAAAAGAATCTTCTATTGAGAAAACTGCTTTAAAGACGAATTTAGAGGCAGCTGATGAGGTAGCCCGGCAATTAAGACTACGAGATTTGGCTGGATTAATTGTAATTGATTTCATCGATATGGAAGAACGTCGTAATAACATATCTGTTGAAAAGCGTATGAAAGATAAATTAAAATCTGACAGGGCTCGCATTCAAGTTGGTCGCATTTCAGGCTTTGGCCTTATGGAAATGTCTCGACAAAGATTAAGACCAGGAATGTTAGAAGCTACAACAAAAGAATGTCCACATTGTCTTGGTACTGGCTTAGTACGTTCGGACGATAGCCAAGCTTTATCTATTTTAAGAGAGATTGAAGAAGAAGCTATAAGAAAAAGAACAAAAGAAATTCATGCAACAGTTCCAGTTGGTATTTCAAATTATTTATTAAATCACAAAAGAGAAAATATTGCCTTAATTGAATCACAATATGGAATTTCTATTATAATAGAAGCATCTTCCACCATGATAGGCACGGAGTACGAGTTAGAGAAACGTAAAACATCATCTCGAATTATTGCAGACGTTTTTGACATGCCAACTGCATTAGAAATGGAAACAGCTGCAAATATAGAAGTTGTAAAAAATTCAGACGATGACATCTCATTAAATAACCCCGAAGAAGATGATAAGCCTAAAAAACGTCGTCGTAGAAGACGTAGAAAGCCTCGTAATGATGAGACACTACAAGATAAGACTGTGGATACTGAAACTAACATCCAGACTGATGACACTAAATCCATCCAAGAAAATAATAAAGATACAGTGCAAAATACTGAAGAATTAAATCAGCCTGTTGTTACTAAATCAAAAAGAAAACCAAGAATAAAAAAATCAACTGAGGTTGAGATTACACCTGAAGATATCACCACAGAAGATAACATTGTTATGGAAGTAAAGCCAACTAAGCGAAAAAGGCGGACAAAGGCACAAATTGAAGCCGATAAACTTCAAGAAGACAAATCAAAAATTGATACATCTAATGCAAAAGAAGACGAAACCATAATTGAAGAAAAACCAAAAAGGGCTAGGGTTAAAACCAAAAAAATCGCCAAAGATGTGAAGCCAACAACTGTTGAAAAAACTGATAATAAAGATAAAAAATTATCAAAAATAAAAAAAGTGGAAGAAAATACAACTTTAGATATAAAAGAAGAACCGCCAACCAAGCCAAAAAGAAAAGGCTGGTGGTCAAAATCATAGCAATACAGGGATCGCTTAAAGCGAGCCTTATTTCTTTTATAAAGATACATTTATAATTATCATTATATAAGTTAAACTGAACCTATTATGAAAAGATTTTTTTACGCATATTTATTGATCTTATTACTCTTTCCAACAATATCTTATGGGAAAGGAATATTAAGAGATGCAGAAATTGAACGAACTCTAAAAATAATAACACTGCCATTACTTGAAAATACTAAAATTGATCAACAAAATTTCAAAGTTCTTGTAATAAACGATAACTCTATGAATGCTTTCGTTACAAGTGGTCAATATATTTTTATTCATTATGGATTAATCAATAAGATGGAAACTGTAGAGCAGTTGCAATCTGTAATAGCTCATGAAATTGGCCATATTA
>Ga0115565_10002110_pt1 | contig 15677 bp, 15 predicted proteins | sample COGITO_mtgs_1105_FD_87199 | JGI IMG/M metagenome (GOLD analysis project Ga0115565, IMG submission 87199) | Pelagic marine microbial communities from North Sea - COGITO_mtgs_110530 | ecosystem: Environmental > Aquatic > Marine > Epipelagic | place: Germany:Helgoland, sampling site Kabeltonne... | reverse complement strand
ATACGGATACTTTAGAAGATTGCATGGCAAAGATGCATATTAAAAACATTCGTCATTTAGTGATTGTAGAAGAAAACAACAATCATGCTAAAATCGACGGATTGATTTCCATAAAGGATTTATTTCGTGCTCAATTGGAACAAAACCAAGAATTGATCCACCGATTAACTAATTTTAATTTAGGAAAAGGGGCTTTCTACGGTAGTGAATAAATTTATTTTTTGGTTTTATGATTTTGATGGTATTTATCGTCACATTTATAATGATGTAATATGCGAGAAACCACGTCTTCGGTAATAGGAGCAAGAGAAATCTTTATTACAAAAACTGTAGAAAAGATTAAGTGACTGATATTGATTGGAAACATCCTTATGTTCAGTCTTAAGTGTTTCCTCCTCTGGATCGGAATGCTTGGATGACATCGTCGTTCAAGCAAACACCACCGGTAGAACGAGAAATGGAGTTTTTGCCCACACATTCAGGAGACGATGTCAACTTGGAAACAGGGTCATACAAAGAAGGTGCGTCGATTGGCGCTGCCTGTAAACCCTCGGCTTCAAAAACGCCTAAAACTCCCTTGTTTCCGGATATAGCTTCTACTTCTTGTCCACTTACATTGGCAGCATTGTGTACCTTTTCGGGGAATTCCGATTGGAATCCTTCAAATGGACTTTGTACTAATGAAGTGGCCATATGAAATGGTGCGGGGTCGCCTGCGGTCGAGTTTGCCATTAATATGACAACTAATAGTAGAAAAATGACTAAATAGTATTCTACCGACAAATTGAATAATCTTGACAAAAGTTTCATTTTTCGAGAGAACTTGAATTATATAGAAAATAGCGAGAAAAAAAGTAGTACAATGCAGATTCGATAGTATTTTATTATTCATCTTCTTCATCCTCATCTTATTCATCATCCTCTTCGTCCTCTTCATCCTCTTCCTCTTCCTCTTCATCCTCTTCTTCCTCTTCATCCTCTTCTTCATCATCCTCATCCTCTTCCTCATCATCCTCTTCCTCATCAGAACCATTGGTATTCGTTTTAGTTTGCATATTTTCTACAATAATTTCATTTTGATCCTGTTCTTCTTGGTCTGAATCAACCATAGAATAATCAAAATATCCGTCTATCTCCGATGTAGGAAGTAAATGTTGATCAATGTATTCCCAAATGAATCCCTTCAGTCCGTCTTCATGAAGAACAACCTCATCGTCATTGTCTATTTTGAAAAACGACCGTTTTATATACGCCTTTAATTTGGTCTTTTGTCGATTTTTCCAATCAACAATTTCGTTTTGATAAAAAAAGGCTAAAAGAATAAGAATGACAAGTAAAACCAATATCCATAATCGACTGCCTAAAAATCCATTGGCAGAAACATCGACTGAATCATTTCCTACAGGAGAATACGTGTACGCAAAAATCATATGAATTATAATTTGATAACCGATTATATTATCATCACTCAAACATATTTAAATAATAGATTTTATATATAAGTAATTCCAGCAACAATGAATTTCCAAGACCGTATAGACTTGAAAAAATTAATGGCGCAAAATAGCGACTATGAAGACAATACAGAAGGTATTCGTCGACTCAAGCATAGTGATTTAATTATATCCGATGTAAAGAAGATCGAGAGCTATAAAAGCACAATGAAATCGCTTCGCATAAAAAGCAAAGATGAATTCCGCATATATTGTCAATCGAAATGCTCTTTTTTGTACAATCAATACACAGACATATTCAACCGTTTGTTGCGTGATGAGCTCGATCTACAGTTGTTGTACCAATTGTTAGAAACGCTAAAGAAGATCGAAAATGGACAAATCGATCAACAAGAAGGATCAGTTGTAGTGGGGAAAATCTTACATAAGATCTTTGTAGAAAGTGCTATGAAGCACGGAGACAATGTCAATATGGGTTTGGCGGATAAAGGTGAACTAGAAGAAAGTAAACCGAAAAATGAAGGCAAAAACATATCGTGGAGTAATTACAAAAAGGAAAGGTTAAATAATCAAGCATAATTTGAAACCAAAAAATAATTATGTAATTGTATAGTAGAAAAAACCGTATATACAATTACATTCATCAATGAGTAACACCATTGCCAATAAAGACCAAAATGATGTGTATGACGATGACAATCCATCCTCAATGCCGCCGCAAATGATTACAAAAGAAGATATGAAAATATACAAGGGTAAATATTTTTTGCCATGGTATTGTCCGAGTCAACAAGGAGATTATACGTACACGCCTAAAGGACCGCCTAAAAAGGTCATTGTATTGGATTTAGACGAAACCATCGGTTCATTTCCCGATTTGTATATTGTATGGAGCGGACTGCGTCACGGTTGTAAAGATCCAAAAGCGTTTTATCATTTATGCGAATTGTACCCGGAATTTTTCCGCTATGGAATCATTACCATTTTGGAGTATTTGTATGCCCGTAAACTGCAAAAGGAATGCCATAATATTTTCATTTTTACCAACATTCAATGTCCTGGAAAATGGGTCTCTTTAATTGCCCATTATTTGGATCAAAAAGTCCGATCGAGTTATCGAAAACCCCCTAAAGTTCCTTTGTTTGATAAAATCATTGGAGCATTCAAAATCAACAATCGGCCATTTGAAACCAGTAGAACAAGTCATTTGAAAAAGATGGATGATTTTCTACGGTGTTCTCTCGTATCGGAAAATGCGGAAATTTGTTTTGTTGACGATGTACATTTCCCCGCGATGAAAAGTGCTAAAGTGTATTATATCAACCCCCGGCCTTATTATCACGATTTACGCACTTCTACAATAATCAATCGTATTAGTAAGGCACCATGGGTACCGGAAGGAATACTACGAAGCGAACCCTTTTGGAAGGACTGGTTTTCGATACAATTGTACAAATTAGGCAGGAAAAAAACGTACAAAAAGCCTAGAAGTGAAGTAATATTGGATTTGCAAATATCGAAAAAAATGATTTATCATTTGAAGGAATTCCTCCAATGGGGGGGAACCTAATGAGGGAACCTAAAGGTTCCCTCACACTCCCTCCGTTCCACTTGAGGGAACCTAAAGGTTCCCTCATACTCCCTCCGTTCCACGTTATCCTTTAGGAATGGGTATTCCTTATGGGCTCGCTTCGCTCGCCTGTACCCCTCCAGCAAAACGCGGAGCCAGGGGGTATGGGGGATGTTTATCCCCCAGCAATAAGAACCATTTGTTCTTCCGGTGTCAGTTTCTGGAACATAATTGTATGATTGAATTTCACCATGCCAAATTGTTGCCGAGACCTACTAAAGTTCACTGTACAGTATACCTCTTTATCGGTAAATTTCACACCACGCATACTTCCCCCATTATGAAGATGATTCCCATATATAGGATCTGTCTCCATTCGTGGTTTGGTTTTGCTCCATGAAATCCACCGAGTATGCTGACCCGGTCTTATTTCTTGTATAGTATACACCAACCGGTATTCCTTTAAACTTTCTAGCCATTTTCTACGGGTATCTTCGTCATAATCACGCAATGCATTTTCCTTATCGGTGTCAATTATAGAAAAGTTCTTTCCTTCTAAATAATGATAATCTTTAGCCGAAATTTCATTGATCCATGATTCCACTTCTTCTTGGGTCGTTTTTAGCGATGGATCGCATTTCATGGATTGTACCAAATCTTCCATGAACTCTTTTTTTATAAAAAATAAAATTAAAAACAATGGACTTTAATAATTAATTAAATTAGAATTTTTCTCTCCATTTTGTTTTTTGAAAAAGTTTTTTGAGAGAAAATTGCTAAACAATGTTACCACCAATTTTACTTCACCCTTGGTTTAATTATACATCAGCTTCATCTTATATTGTACCGGCTACATTGGCACTGTACAAAGGTCCATTCTTTTTCTCTGTCTTATCTTTAGGCAATTCCATTAGTTCTCAATTGTATTGGGATCACTGTAGTGATAAATCATCTACCTTTTGCGATTTATATGGTCAATACAATTTGTGTGTATTTTGGTTCTATGTATTGTATGGTTTAGGCAAAATACGCAGTCCCATTTTGTTATCATTGAGTGGTAATATATGGATGAGTCTAGTTTGGACCTATTTTATAAGTCATTGTTTCTACAATATAAACAACCCCGATTGGACTTTTTATTATTCGTGCTTCCATTATTTATGTTCCTTACAACAAATCATTATTCTATTGTAGAGAATGGGATTTAGGGATCTCTCAAAAAAAGTAAAAAATATAAATGACAACCAAAAATAAAATAAAAGAATTTCTCTCCAATTAGATTATTGGAGAGAAAACCAAAATGAACAAAATCGAAAGCGGTGAAAAACTCGACTTCCATCAAGTGCTAATAAGACCGAAACGATCGACTTTAAATAGTCGTTCCCAAGTAGAAGTAGACTGTACCTACAAATTCAAGTATTCACCGGTTATTTGGAATGGTGTACCCATTATTGCGGCCAATATGGACACGACGGGTACTTTTGAAGTGTACAATACATTGAAAACACACAAAATCATAACGGCCATGCACAAGTTTTATACTGTAGACGATTATGTTTCCCATGAACCACTGGATCCCAATTATTTCATGGTTTCTACAGGAATCCACGAACACGATTTCGACAATTTGAAATCTATTTTAGAGAGAATCGAATGTCACTGGATTTGCATTGACATTGCCAATGGATACATTTGTAATTTAGTCCATTTTTGCCAGAAAGTCCGGATGGCTTTTCCCGATAAAATCATTGTGGCGGGTAATGTTGTCACCCGTGAAATAGTAGAAGAATTAGTACTCAATGGCAAAGTCGATGTAGTCAAAGTCGGCATTGGATCCGGTGCGGCCTGTACTACTCGTGTGAAAACCGGTGTAGGAATGCCCCAATTGTCGGCTGTACTGGAATGTGCCGATGCGGCTCACGGAGTGGATGCTCGTATTATAAGCGATGGTGGAATCACATGTCCCGGTGATATGGCTAAAGCATTTGGAGCCGGTGGTGATTTTGTGATGGTGGGGGGTCAATTTGCCGGACACGATCAAAATCCGGGAGAGATTACTGTAGAAAAGAATAAGAAATACAAATTGTTCTACGGTATGAGTTCCAATCGCGCACAAGAGACGCATTACGGGAAAATGAATACATATCGATCATCCGAAGGACGGGTCATGAAAATCCCCTATAAAGGCGATTTGAATAAAACCGTGCTGGATTATTTAGGCGGTTTGCGAAGTACATGTACCTATATTAATGCAAAATCGGTGAAACAAATTGCTAAATGTACTACTTTTGTACGGGTATCCCAACAAGTGAACAATTTTTTCGGTGACCGATCATAAATGCAAGGAATCCATAATCATGTTGGTATAAGACGAAGTATTGGATTGAAGAGTATCGTCGTCTTGGTCGTCTTGTTCGTCTTGATGGTCTTGATGGTAATTCACCTTTTTAAAAGTGCCTAAAGGAACGATTTGTTGGGCAATTTGTTGAGAATTGGATTGGATTTTATTGAGAATGTTCGAGAGAGCAACCGGTAAAGTAATGGTATTGAGCAATAGTAATGTACTGGCACCGAAAATCATTTTCACATCGTAAATGCTCATGGTGTATTGTTTGCGAAAAGGATGGAACCGATACATCAAAAAGAGACAAAGACCCAATTGCACGAAACCATTCCAAATGTACACATAATGAGGTACTGTAGAGAGAATACCGAAAAAGACAAGACCGTAGACGACATAAATGCCAAATAAGGAGCCGAAATAGAGTTTCTGTGAGAACATCATTTTTTCTACGGTTTATGTGTGTTGCTTCTTGCTAAAGGAAAAAAGCCAATAGGATAAAACAATATAAAATGTAATGATATTGTTTTACTACGAATCCCTCCATCTCCCTAAATATGTCTCAAATCATTGGACGCAAATACAAAATAGTACAAAAATACGGAACTGGCCAGTTTTCTACAGTATGCCGCGGAGTTTGTCTCCAATCGAATAAACAAGTAGCCATTAAAATGGAACGATCCACTGTAGAATATCCATTATTAAAACACGAAGTCAATCTATTGTATTATTTAGCGAAACAGAAATGTCCCTGTATTCCTCAAGTATTGTACTATGGGTACCAGAGTCCATATATGTGTTTAGTGATGACATTTTACGAAGAAGGTTCTCTCCTTTCATGGAAACCAGATCTTTCTCTACAGGAAATTTTAGAATGGTGGAATTGTGCAATTGATATAGTAATGCATATTCACAAGGCCGGTATTGTTCACCGGGATTTGAAACCGGCTCATTTTATGCGTAAAGTGGAAACCAATAGTTGGCATTTGATTGATTTCGGATTGGCGACGACGTATTGGAATACAGATAATCAGCACATCGAAAACCGTACAAAAGAGGATTTAGTAGGAAGTCCATTGTATGTGAGTTATTATGTACATGAAGGAAATGAATTGGTCCGTCGGGATGATTTTCTCTCGTTGGTATACATTGGATGGGAATTATGGTTTGGTGAACCGGTCACAGGGTTAACGAAGCCGCCCCAATCCCGTCAATCGACATATTTACAAGACCCTTATAATCAGTGGCTAAAACAAGAAAAATCCTTTACTACTCTCTACAGTCGATTAACTCAATATGAATCCCGAAGAGGTCATGCTTATATTTCACCTAAATGGATCCAGTTTTTCCATTTTCTCCTAAAGCATGCTGAATTGTTGGAGTTTTCCGAAAAGCCTTTATATGGTGGATTTATTATACAACATAGTGGTGATACGAGCGACAGTGAGCGTAGTAGTTTCAGTGATCGCAGTTGTACCAGTGACAATAGTAAATAGAGAAGAACTGTAGAAGAATAAGAATCATATTTCTCTCCAATGACTATATACACGAAAAATTTCGGGAAATTGTTTTTATTGTGAATGAATTTTCTTAATAGCATTCAATCGAAATTACATGGTGCTATCAATCCGAATAGCGTACAGTACATAAAACAACAGGATTTACAGGTCCAACTCGACCCAAGTGGCGCGGCTTATGTAGATCACGGTAGTCAAGCATTTTCTCTCAATGTAGACGATGAAAATACCACTGCTTTAGCCATTTTGGACAAAACCCCATCTACCCAACCGCTTTCATTGAGTGGTCAAAGTCAGTTTACCATTTGTCTCAAACACAAAGTCCAGGATGCAACCAATCCTTTAATTGGACAATATTATACGAATCCGCAATATGATTTGTCTCTATCCAGTACTGCAATAGGAACACTCGATACATTCCAAGTGAATGTGTTTAATGCGTCGGATGATCCAGTTTCCTACAGTATTACGGGGGAATTGACATCGGCTGATTTAAGCAATGCTGATTTATCGGGCACAATAACGAATTTATATACGCCGTTGTCATATACTCTTCGATCTGGGTACGGTAATTTTGTATTTGGTTTAGATGGACTTTCCCAACAAGTTAGTGCTACTATGTACAAAAAGTATTGGGTGAAATCCGTGACCAATTTATTGGGCGAATTAGTATTTGGCTTTTCCAGTACAGGATCGGCTGGAGACTATTTGAATCAACCGGATATATCCTTTGGAGCCGGAGGCAAGTATATGTTTGATATAACGGATTCCACAATGACTGATTTATCCTTGGTGTTCGGTACTACTGTAGATAATCTTTCTACAGTAAATGACTCGGTAGTGACTCGTACAAATGATTTGGTTATAGTGGATATTAGTGCTGGTTATGACGGTAGTAGTTTGGTGTACTTTGAGGATACGAGCACAGGAATGGGGTATGTGTCTACTGGTGATGGTGCCGATACAAACATCGAACCAACGGTTCTTTGGTATAATTTTGATACCAGTACAGTAACCGGAGATAATATAACAAACGTTGCCACTGGTAGTAGTCTGGGCGATGCTGTTATGACACGTTCTTCTATTGTTACAGATGTTTCTAAAACCGGTACTGGTTCATTGCTATGTGTACGAGACGGAGGAAACACGCAATATGTAACCTTACCAAGCCTTACTTTACCTAGTGAATTCACCATGTGTTTTTGGCATAAGATGACACTGGATACTGGTTTTGCTAGCAAGATATATTTATTGTATTATTTGGGGGTGAATACAAATGATAAGTATGACAGTCAATATGCTATTGATATTGAAGTAAATAATGGAAGTTTTGACATGATCATGAACGATTCAGCAGGTCTAAACCGATATGTTTACGGAACTTATCCTAATGACAATGAATGGCATCATATTATGTTTACCAAATCTTCAACAGAATCAGAATTTAAATTGTATTTAGATAATGTAGAACGAACGCCTAATAAAACTGTTAATATGGCTGTCTTTTCAACAAGCACATACAATAGTCATTATATATCTGGTAGATCTGACATAAATAATATTACCGCTAATTATCACATGGGTGGACACACCGATGATTATCGGTTTTACAGCAAAGTCCTAGATAGTACAGAAAGAGATATTGTTTATAATTATGCTCCAAGTCAAAATGAGTCCTATATTGTAGACGTGTCTAATGGTGTTTTCCGGTTGGATAGTGGCGACGGAAATGGTTTTGTCGAAAAACCTCCAATTGATTTCGCCAATAATAGTGGCACCACCTATATATTTGACCAATCGGATGATTCCAATACTGACAACACATTGGTCATCGGTACTACTTCTGATGATCCAGCATCAATTGTATCATCCGGTCTTACTATAGTAGGTACTCCAGGCCAACCCGGTGCTTATACCAAATATGTATCTGATGGTTCTACAGTGTATTACTTCAGTTACCAAACATCGAATATGGGATTCTCCCCTCCGTAAAAAATAAATCTTATACAATAAAAATTTCACATTTTTATTCTATATTTGCTTTTGGTATGAAGGCCCTCCTATATTCAGGCTCTTCCTCCAATGATTTTCACTTGTTCTTCGTTTAATTCCCCTTCGTATATTTGGAAATCACCCAAGTAACCAGTAAAAATATTTCTCTCGTTCACCGAACCGATTGTTTGTACGTTATAATCAGGATTGGACGTATCCATTCCCGATGCAACCATGGCCATTTTTCCAGTTTCAGTAATATGTTTGACTCCATTTATATAAATGTCCCAGCTTTTTTCTTCGTTATTACGAATAACCCAGGCAACGTGAACCCAATCCCCCATATTCATATTCTGTACAGTAATAGACACTTTGGGCTGACTTACATGGTTCATATTGAAAGTCAAAGATTTGCCAACAGCAATACAATTGACAAACCAGCCATTTTCCAATCCCATTACAAAGACCACTTCTTTGCCTATCATTTTAGTAGTATCGTGTTTTATCCAAAATGCAAAAGAAGCTCCACCTGGTTTAGAAAATCGGATATGTTTATTGATTTTCGTCAAATCAATATAGTATTGTTTATTATTGGCATTGAAATCAATGTATTTCAATGTTTTGTCCTGAGTTAATGCATATTTAGATTTCTCCAATAACACCTCTTTTTTGGGACCAGTTGGTGTAGATCCAGCAGTTGTATAGTCTTGTTCAGCATTGACAACATCTCCTCCTTTTTGAACAGGCTCCAAGTCATCAAACTGAAAAGAATAACCCAAATTGTTTTTTACAAGAGGAGGCATAAATGATCCAGATGTAAAGGATTCTACTGTAGAAGAATATCGTTTTAGTGACTGTGATCCTAATACTTGAAAGCCCTCACTACTACTGGATGTACTGTCTTGTTGAATTGCTTTTCGTGCCTCGTCACCATTACCACCGTCATCTTTGCGGCTTTCATATAATTGAGCGACTTGAGAAGAACTAAGGGGATCTACGTAAATATTTATGTCTTTCAATACGTAAGAATAGTCGCCTTCGGTAATAGGTAATTGTTGTCCTACAGTAATATAGGTAGGTACATTGTCGAGCAAAGGCGTTGGTGGATTTTGGTGACTATGTTCGTAATGTTTGGTCCCATTTACATACAAGGTCGTTTTATCATTATCGAACACGTGTGTTATAAAATAAGGGAGTTTAAAAGACAATGCTTGACGTTCGTATTCTTTACTCCATTGACCAGGTTCCTTTCTACCCGTACCGGAATTCCAATCGTTTCCGATATTTTGACGTACATGTAGAACCGGTTGATTTGGCCACAACCAAATACCTGGATGTCGGTCACCCCAATTGGGAACCAATTGATCATTTTGGCGTCTTCCTAAATGGAATATCACTTGCCAATTAACAGATGGCTTATTAATATAGATCCAATACGACAAGGAAAACCGTACATTACTTGGCTTGTTTGGTATTTCGTTCCATAAAAAGAGTTTATTGACAAATCGGGTTTCATTGCCTTTGACTGAGTTATTCAAATAATGGTCATATGCCGATTGTTTATTGTATGGTAATCCATTTTTGGCTAATTCGGGATATTCTTCAAAATACGCTTTCCAATCCATATTATGTACGGTTACACCTTCTACAGTAGAACGTGGTTTTTCATAAATAAACCCAGTAGCAATTTTATCTTTCAATATCAATTTACTTTTATTGGCAATAATAGAAGCATTGGTCCAAGTATTTTTGTATTCATCTAAACTAGTATTGTCTAATGGAATTGCTTGTATGGTATTGCTATCCTTGATTTCAGCAAGAGACGAAAATTTCTCTAAATGGTAATATCGATCCTGTAGAAAATAGATAAATAATACTACAAAAAAGATGGATGTTAAGGTTAATATTAAATACTTTCGCGGTGTTTCCATTTTTACAGTAACAAAAAAATACTATCTATATAATACTACTATAGATAATACTGCTTCTAATTCGATTTACTTGCCAATGCGATGGTTTACTTTTCTGTATGGGAATTCAAATACATAAATTGCGCTTCTTCGTTTGATAATACATGATGGTATATTAAAAATTTATTGAGAGAAATACCGGATACATTTTTCCGATTCAAAGCCAATGTATTATTTTCTAAAGTAGGACTTCTATAGTAATTTCTATCGGATTGTAAGACTCTCTCCATTGGTCTAGGATCAATTCTCTTTTTCTTCTTTAGAATTCCATTTTCAAATACTTCAATGCCATTATTATTGGAACTCATCCTATTTTTCTTATAGGTAATAACCATATGAGCATCTGGTGTTTTGACTAAATCGGTATAATACCCCCAATACATTGAATTATTGTTAAAATCTTTTTGTTCAATGCCAATCAATCGATTTCCAAGTATATGAAAGGAAAATACGGTGGCATTGTTTTGTTTGATTTCCATGATTGGCGTTACATAAAGTTTAGAAGATAGACGTTCTTTCAACTTATCTTGATCAACCTGTAGCCAAAAACTAAAGGAAAATTCGTCTAAATCCTTGGACCAATTTATTTCGTCCAAATTAAATTGTTGCTGCTGTAGAGGTACCCATTTTGTATCGAAGGATGATTCCATTTTCCATTTGGGTAAATAGCGTGCATTTTGAAAGGCAATGCTAATTGGATCATTTTCGATTTTTGCTAAACTTCCGGATGTAAAGGATTCCGATACGGTTTCTTGGAACAAACATGTACAAGCTTGATTGGCTGATTCGTAACCAGACACACAACTATATTTTCTATCTACAGCTGAACATTCGGGTTGTTCTTGACAAGATTTATCGCATATATTTTGCAGTTCTTTTATATGCTTTCCGCGTACAGTTACTGTAGGAAGAGTATTTAAATAAGCCTTTTCTGTATTGTATCGATCCGCACTTCCTATGGGATTATTATTGTAATCGTTTATATAATAGGGAACGCCATTTGTTACCTTACTTTCTATAGTATCTGCAATGGAATTAAAAGCATCTTTTACCTTTGGTTGACTGCATAAAACCAAGAGGAAAAATGTTATTACTAATAGAATAATCACTAAAGTCTTTTGTCTCATTACACCTTTATACTGTACAATTAGAAATAGAATTGTAAAAGAGTATTGCAAAAAAAACAATATAAATAAATCGACTACTGTAGAAGTATACTACCAATCAACGTATAACCTAAAAACACATCCCCATCAACACATACATACAACTAGAATATGAGTACTGAAACAGCTACAACTGAAACTACCATTCCAACAGCACCTGCAGTGCGTCATGTAGGACAAGTGAAATGGTTTAATTCCAAAGCCGGATATGGTTTTATTACTATGAAAAACGAATCCAACGAAGATATTGATATTTTCACACACTACAGTACAGTCAAAGTAGTGGATTCACAGTACAAGTACTTGGTACAAGGAGAATATGTCGAATTTGAATTGACTGAATCTACCAATGAAAACCACAAATATCAAGCCACTAGTGTAACTGGTATACAAAATGGCAAATTAATGTGTGAAACACGTCAGCAAAACCGAAGTCAATCTCGTAGTAATAGTGACAATACAAATAATGCGGATACCGATAAAGGTGGCTTTACTAAAGTTGTTCGCGGAAAACAAAACAAAAACGCAAACAAAAGCAAAAACAAAAATTGAATAGTCATGGGTGGTATAAAATAATTATTTATTGTAGAATAAAGTATTATTATTGAATGGTGACGAAATCCAATTCATCGGTATTTGCCCCATGTGCAATATGCCTTGATCCCATGTCCTCGTACGAAAATTACATGATTCAAAATAGACTGGGGTATATTGATCATTTGTTTGAAAAGCAATGTAGGTGTAAAGTGTATGCCCATAATCTTTGTATAATTAATTGGTACAAGCACCGATTAGTATGTCCGTATTGTAAATCGACGGTTTTGTATCATCAACCTTCTCAGAAAATAAAGGAAAACTTCATTTGGTTTAGCCATAAATGTATGACATGTTTAACAATTTACACTTGTATAGAAACTTGTTTGTATTTTTATGAAGACCAAATCAATAGTCAGATATTTCAGTTCTTCACGTCTACTGTAGAATATGATGATATTTATGGAAATATTTCGCAACTAAAAATAGAATAAAAAATGCTGGAAAAAAACAATATAAATGTTGCCTTCTTATTAGAATATCTATAAGCAATAATATTGTATTTTTTTTCTTCTAAACCGAATCATGTCAACAACAGAAACAAATGCCGCAACAACAAATAATCCTGTCACTGGTAGTGGTGGTAAAGTAACCATTGTCGATAAAATCGAGGCGATTTTAGAGGATCAAAATAAAGAATTGGCACAATTAAAAGCCATTTATGATTCTTTACGGGCTCGTCAAAAAACTGTACAGAAGATGTTAATGAAAGTCCGTCAAAAAATGGCTAAACCAGTGAAACCCAAATCAAATCGCAAACCTTGTGGATTTGCCCGTCCAAGTCCCGTTTCCAAGGAAATGTGTGAATTTTTGTCATTACCTGAAGGGACTGAGGTTTCCCGTACTACTGTAACCCGTGCCTTGATCCAATATATCAAGGATCATCAATTGCAAAACCCGGAAAACAAAAAGCAAATTAAGCCCGATGAAACCTTGTATAAATTATTTGGTGAACAATCGCGAAAACAAGAGTTGACTTATTTTACCATGCAAAAGTTCGTGAATCATCATTTTACAAAAGCAGATGAAAAATCCCTAAATGCCTAAATCCAACAAAAATTAGTAATGAATATTTTTTATTTGTACAATATTCATTACTTTCGATCTACTTTAGTTAGTTATCTCGGATCATTTCAATCATTTCTTCCGGATATTCCATATCTTCTAAAATCCCTAAAGCTCCTTCGATATGAGAAATCCCTTTAGCAATTCTGTAAGTGGGGATTCTTTTTACTTTAGGCATTTTCTTTTTCGAATCTTTTTCCATTTCTCTCCATTCATCGTCACTTATAATACTTCCATCTACTGTAGACATGGTTTTCACGACCATTTGATAATTCTCTATGATTTTTCGGTCGAGGCTTGGTTTTGTCCATTGATCACAAATCGAAACATAATGTGTCGTCAAAAACAAATCGACGTGTTTGTATTGTCGTAAGAATTCCATAAACGCATATGCCGATTTAGTAGCCTCTTTGGGGTTTGTACCGGAATACAATTCATCGAAAATACAAAACTGTCGACTGGTTCCTTTTTGTTGAATCGTCTGTAATATTTCCTTACATCTACGGGATTCCGCTTGGAATAAACTGTCACGTCCGGATGTATCGGGTATATTCAAATACGAATGGATATGAGTGTAAGGATTCAAAGTACATTTACTGTAGAAACCCATACCGAATTGTTGACTCAATATGATATTAATGGCCGTGGTCTTCAAATAAGTGGTTTTACCAGAAGCATTGGGTCCAGTGATTATCCCAAAATGGTCTAAAATGACGTCATTACGAACTCCATCGGCTTCTTGTGGTGGGTAATATTGGTCTTCGATTTTGCATTTGGGTTCGGTATCTGTATTGTCAGCTTTGGATCCAGAACCAGCTGATTGGCCACCAGTTGTGGATTCAGAATAAATGGTTCTTATTTCGTCATCATCCACAGCCACATTACTTTCAACATCGTTGCCCACAACATCGTCATTTTCTGTACAGTATATTGCCTTGTTGATGGAACCGTCACATAGTCTACTGTAGAGTTGAGACAAATTGTCTACATAACCATGGAATCCCATAGAATAGACTAAAGCTTGTTCAAATGCTTCGTCGTTGTGTAGCAAATAATACACTTTCATCATGTATCCAATATCGGTCGTTTTCCAAATCGAACATTGGAATGGATAAATAGGATCCAATAATTCTTGTAGACTATGCAATTCGGCTACATGTTTCACAATGGCCTGATTGAATCCTTTATAGGTTCCAATGTCTCGATTGACTTCGGTAAACCGAGTCATTTGTTCAATAGAATGATTGACGTACAGTTTCCATTGAAGCAAGTCGTCGTTGATTTTTTGAATGTTACGATAAAACCGTAGACATTGCATAGTATTTTGGTACATTTGTAGACCGTAGAGTGCCAACATGGCCATTAAATAAATGAGATTTTGAATGCTAAATGACTCAAATGTAGCAATGGCTTTTCCAATAAAATGATGTTTGGCAATATTTTTCAAAACGTCTAAATAGATCCGCATGGTGATGGGGACTCCTTGGATTTTCAAAATCAAAAAGGGAAACAATAGAAATAAAAAGGGAATGAAAAAACTCATCAATGGAGAGAGCATATTGGCTAAAGTAACTCCCTGGAGAGTCAAGGATGAATAATTTAGCGATTCCAAGAAACTCCAATCTAAATAGCCATATGTTTCTTTGAAACCGGGAGTATGTTTGACGTCTTTCCATTGCTTTTGAATGATCTCACATGGAATACAATAAGAAGACGGGTCTGTTTCAAAGGATTTCATATTGCTGACCACTTGTTGGGTATCCTGTAGAAAGTCTACATTGGTGGTAAAATGCTTTTGGTATTGTGGAATGAGTTGTTGAGAGAACAAATGGGATGGTCGTAAAAGAGTGGAATACATGGGATTTCCGCCTAAAACGAGTTCTAGATCGGCCGATACAGTAGACGATAATGCGTGTTTTTCTTCTACGGGTAAATATTCAATGGGTAGTGTGAAAACCGTGGTGGCGTACTCGGGAATCGGTTCTTCTTCTTTTTTTCCATCTACAGT
>Ga0115565_10002101_pt1 | contig 15702 bp, 15 predicted proteins | sample COGITO_mtgs_1105_FD_87199 | JGI IMG/M metagenome (GOLD analysis project Ga0115565, IMG submission 87199) | Pelagic marine microbial communities from North Sea - COGITO_mtgs_110530 | ecosystem: Environmental > Aquatic > Marine > Epipelagic | place: Germany:Helgoland, sampling site Kabeltonne... | reverse complement strand
AGCGGCTAGTACAGATGAGGCAAAACCAACTTTAGGAGATGCTAATGACGCTTTACAAGCATTAAAAGATAGAATGGAAGCTGAATCTAAGAATAAGTAGGCCTTTTATTTTATAGTTATAAAAAGTCCTAGTGCGAAAGCACTAGGACTTTTTTCATTAAAAACAGATCAAAACTTTCAAATAGAAATGACTATTTTTACAAACTAAGCTATATGACACGTTATCTATGAGTCAAAAAATTCTGCTTTCTTCAAAAGAAATTCATATAATTCTACACAGGTTGGCGTGCCAACTTTTAGAAAATCATTTAGATTTTACAAATACCGTCCTTATAGGAATACAGCCAAGGGGCATATTTGTAGCAGAAAGACTTTGTGATATTTTGAAGACCAAATACGGTGTTGCACATATAGATTTAGGGGTTCTAGATATTACTTTTTATAGAGATGATTTTAGAAGAGGAGATAAAACATTAGAAGCCACAAAAACCAAAATTAATTTTTTAATTGAGGATAAGAACGTAGTACTAATAGATGATGTTTTATATACAGGGAGAAGCATAAATGCGGCATTAACTGCGTTGCAATCTTTTGGCAGGCCAGCTGAGGTAGAGTTGCTTACCCTCATAGATAGGCGTTTTAGTAGACACTTACCAATACAGCCAAACTATAGAGGAAGACAAGTAGATGCCATAGATGGGGAGAAGGTAAAAGTGCTCTGGAAAGAAAACGATGGCAAAGACATTATTTATCTGATTAAAAAATAACCCATGAGCGAACTGAGTGTGCATCACTTATTAGGAATAAAGTACTTGAAGGAGTCTGATATTCAACTCATTTTTGAAACAGCAGATCATTTTAAAGAAGTTATAAATAGATCCATAAAAAAAGTGCCGTCTTTAAGGGATATAACTATTGCCAATATTTTTTTTGAGAATAGTACTCGAACTAAGCTGTCCTTTGAACTTGCAGAAAAAAGACTATCGGCAGATGTTCTTAACTTCTCCGCCAGTCAATCATCTGTTACTAAAGGGGAGACGTTAATAGATACAGTTAATAATATTTTAGCTATGAAAGTGGATATGGTAGTAATGCGCCATCCAAACCCTGGAGCAGGAATATTTTTATCTAAGCATGTAAATGCTGCTATAATAAATGCAGGAGATGGTGCCCATGAGCATCCTACCCAGGCACTTTTAGACTCTTATTCTATAAGGGAAAAATTAGGAGATGTTGCAAATAAAAATGTTCTAATTGTAGGAGATATTTTGCATTCTCGCGTAGCACTTTCCAATATATTTGCTTTAAAATTACAAGGCGCGAATGTAAAAGTCTGTGGACCAAAAACTTTAATTCCTAAACATATAGGATCTTTGGGGGTTGGTGTTGTATCAGATCTAAAAACTGGTTTAGAATGGTGCGATGTGGCAAATATGTTGCGTATTCAAAATGAACGTCTAGATATCAGTTACTTCCCTACCACAAGGGAGTACACGAAACAATTTGGTGTAAATAAAGGATTGCTAAATAGTCTAGATAAAGAAATAGTAATAATGCACCCTGGACCTATAAATAGGGGAGTAGAAATTACAAGCGATGTAGCAGATTCTAAACAAACTATAATTTTAAATCAAGTAGAAAACGGAGTGGCTATTAGAATGGCTGTTCTTTATTTGTTAGCCTCTAAAATTAAATAAGTATGATTTTTGATAAAGAAGGAACAACTACCACGGTACATCAAGAGAATATTAGTATTAATGAATTTTTAAAGAGCTTAGAAGAGAAGTACGAGAAGGTTCAAGAAGAGCATCTTATTTTAAATCTATTTACTTTTAAAAAATTAACATCAGGAGATATTTTAGAATTTTTAGAGATTTCTAAAAAGCATAGTAAAAAAAATAAATCATTTGTATTAGTTACAGATAAAGTTGCTTTTGATGATATTCCAGTTGGCATTACTGTTACGCCAACCTTGCAAGAAGCGAAAGATATCATTGCAATGGAAGAAATAGAAAGGGATTTAGGAATTTGAAACTTACAATTCTCGGTTGCTATGCAGCCACACCCAGAACAATGACTAATCCTACAGCTCAGGTTCTAGAGATTAGAAATCACATGTTCTTAATAGATTGTGGTGAGGGAACCCAAGTACAATTGCGAAAACATAAAATAAAGTTTTCAAGAATAAATCATATATTTATCTCACACCTACACGGAGATCATTTTTTTGGATTACCAGGTTTAGTAGCTACTTTTAGATTACTAGGTAGAAAGAAAGAACTACATATATATGGGCCAAAGGGTATAAAAGAGGCAGTAACGCTACTATTAAAGCTAGGCGACTCTTGGACAAATTACCCTCTTCATTTTCATGAGATTACTGCTAAAACTAGCGTGCTGGTATATGAGGATGAAAAGGTTACTGTTCACACAATACCGCTAGATCATCGTATTTATACAAATGGTTTTCTATTTCAAGAAAAATTAGCGGTGCGTACTCTAAATATTAAGGCTGCGGAGTCCTATTTTATCGATAAAGCTTACTTTCAAAATATTAAAGATGGAAAAGATATCATTTTGGAAAATGGTACTATTGTAAGTAACGAAAAACTTTCTTATGACCCACCTGCCGCCAAGTCGTATGCTTTCTGTAGCGACACAGCCTATAAACCTGAAATTGCCCCAATTATTAACAAGGTGTTTGCTTTATATCATGAAGCTACTTTTTTAGAGTCAGAAGCAGCATTAGCAACGAAAACAAAGCATTCTACAGCAAAACAGGCTGCCACTATTGCTAAAGAGTCGGGCGCCCACTTTCTTATTTTAGGTCATTACTCTACCCGCTACGGTTCTATAATCCCATTTAAAGAGGAGGCGTCTACTATATTTCCTAAAACCTATTTGGCAGATGACGGAGTTTCATTTGATTTTGAACTGGCGCCATTTATAAAATAAATATTCTTGTAAGAGGTGTTTAAAATTTTATTAAAGTTGCATTACTTTGTATAATTTGTTCATTCTTTTCCTCAACTTTGAGTAACTTACTTTTTTAACAAAGCAGATGCAGAAAGACTTAGGAGCTTACCGTAAATCATATGAAAAAAGTGCCTTGTTGGAAGCCAATGTGGCAGATAATCCTATGGAGCTTTTTGAGCAGTGGTTCAAAGAAACAGAGCAGTCTAAACTTGTAGAGGAACCAAATGCAATGACTATTGCTACTATTGGTTTAGATGGTTACCCTAAAAGTAGGGTGGTACTACTCAAAGAATTTTCAGAAGTTGGTTTTGTATTTTATACTAATTACCATAGCGAAAAAGGAAAAGCGTTAGCAGAGAATCCACAGGTTTGCTTATCCTTTTTCTGGCCAGAATTAGAGCGACAAATTATTATAAAGGGTAATGCAGAAAAATTAGACCATAACATATCGGATGCTTACTTCAATTCAAGACCTAAGGGTAGTCAATTAGGTGCTTTAGCTTCGAATCAGAGTACTGTAATTCCTTCAAGAGATTACTTAGAAGATAAACTGCATAGTTTAGAAGAAATGTACGATACCAGAAAAATAGAAAGGCCAGAGAATTGGGGAGGGTATTTAATTAGACCCGCAAGTGTAGAGTTTTGGCAGGGAAGGCCAAACCGGTTACATGATAGAATTTTATATACTCCAATAACCAATAAATCTTGGCAGAAAGACCGTTTAGCACCCTAATATAGGAATATGAAGAATGTACTATTTATGCGGCATGGTAAGTCTTCATGGAAATTAGATGTTTCCGATGAAGATAGATCGTTGCTAGTGCGCGGCATTCAAGACACACAATTAGTTGCTACTGCCCTATCAGAATTACAAATACCAATAGATTTTGTGTATTCGAGTCCAGCTAACAGAGCGCTACATACTGCTATGATTTGCTTACGTACTTTCAGAGATCCCTTAACCTCTTTTAAAGTAATACCAGAGTTATATGATTTTTCAGGCAATCATGCAATGCGGTTTATAACTAGCCTGCCAGATGTTGTGAATACGGTACTATTATTTGGGCACAACCATGCCTTTACACATTTGGTAAACACTCTAGGCGATAGTTATATTGAGAATGTTCCAACCGCTGGTTTGGTGCATTTAAAATTTGATGTGGCTACTTGGCAACTTGTTAAAAAAGGGGTTACAAAACAAACAATTTTTCCTAAGCACTTAAAATAATGATGAAAAATAAAAACCAATACATCAATAGGGAAATAAGCTGGCTTCGTTTTAACGAACGTGTATTGCAGGAGAGTGCAGATACAAAGGTTCCGCTTATAGAACGACTGCGCTTTGCGGGTATTTTTTCCAATAATTTAGATGAGTTTTTTAAGGTGCGTTATGCCACGGTAAAAAGAATAGTAGAAGCAGGGAAAAAAGGCAAAAGTGTCCTTGGGGGGGAGGTAGCCAAAGATTTACTAGCAGAAATCACTAAAATAGTAATTAAGCAACAAGCGAAGAGTATCAATATTATATTGCAAATTGAAAAAGAGTTAGAAGATCAGAATATATTTTTAATTAGGGAAAATGAGCTTCAAAAATCTCAAAAGGAATTCGTAAAAAAATACTTTGCGCAGACTGTAAGTCCGCAGCTTACCACTATTATTTTGAGTGATTATGCGGAGTTTCCAATGCTGAAAGATACAGCAGCATACTTGGCAGTTAAAATGACATTGAAGCCAAACGATCGTACCAGAGAAACCTCTAGTGAGATAGAACATAGATTTGCACTAATAGAGATTCCTAAGGGTATAGATCGTTTTGTAGTGCTTCCTAAACAGGGAGATAAGGATTTCGTTATCATGCTAGATGATGTTATTAGGTTCTGCATGGGAAGCATATTTACCATGTTTGATTATAGTACTATTTCTGCTCACATGATTAAAATCACAAGAGATGCAGAATTAGATATAGACAATGATTTAAGTAAAAGCTTTATAGAGAAAATATATTCTAGCGTTGAGCATAGAAAAATAAGCGATCCTGTACGCTTTGTATATGATAAAAAAATAGGAAAGGATACGCTAAAGTTTTTGAAAGAAAAAATGAATGTGGAAGATACAGACAGTGTTATTCCAGGAGGTAGATACCATAACAAACGCGATTATATGGGATTTCCTAGTCTAGGAAGACAGGACTTGTTGTATAATAAAATAACACCCTTACCAGTAAAAGGTCTTAGTTTAGAAGGTAGTCTATTAGAAAAAATATCTAAGAAAGACTACTTGCAATATACACCTTATCATACCTTTTCTTACATACTAAAATTTTTGAGAGAGGCTGCCTTAGATCCAAAAGTAAAGACGATTAAGATTACTGTCTACAGGTTAGCTAATGATTCCCAAGTAGCTGCTTGCCTTTCTAATGCAGTAAAGAATGGAAAACAAGTAACATTACAAATTGAGCTAAGAGCAAGGTTTGATGAACATGCAAACATTCGTTATGCAGAAGAATTACAAGCAGAAGGAGTAAAATTAATATTTGGGGTACCTGGACTTAAAGTACATAGTAAAATTTGTTTAATTGAACGTGAAGAAGAAGGGCACATGAAGCGTTATGGCTTTATTAGCACAGGTAACTTCAATGAATCTACAGCTAAAATTTATACGGACTATACCTTGTTTACGGCGCACGATCCAATTTTGAAAGAACTAAATAAGGTTTTTGATTTCTTTGAAACAACTTACAAAATAAATAGATACAAACACTTAATTGTTTCACCGCACTATACTACCAAGGTTTTTAAAGAATTAATAGATCAAGAAATACAGAATGCCAGTGAAGGCAAAGAGGCATTTATTAGAATTAAGATGAATAGCTTTACGTCCTATGCAATGATAGATAGGCTCTATAGAGCAAGCAATGCAGGAGTTAAAATACAATTGATTGTAAGAGGTATCTGCTGTTTAATTCCAGGAGTTGCAGGAATGAGTGAAAATATTGAAGCTATTAGTATAGTAGATAAGTTTTTAGAACATACCCGTATGTTTATTTTCTGTAATGATGGTGATACGAAAGTTTATATCTCATCTGCTGATTTTATGACACGTAATTTAGAGAATAGAGTAGAAGTGGGTTGTCCTATTTATGATACGGAGATTAAGCAAGAGCTCATTGATACCTTTGATATTTCTTGGAACGATAATTTAAAGGCGCGCATCTTTAATGAGGCGCAGGATAATCCGTACAGAGAAAGTGAATCTGGTAGAGAGGTTCGGTCTCAATTTGCATTGTATGATTATTATTTAAACAAGCTAGAAGAAATAAATTAATAAAATATTTTGAAAGCATAGAGCAGTCTTGAAACCTGAACTTTCTTGTTTTTAGTTAGACATTTAGCTTAGTACTGAATAAAATGTCTGAGTCATTATTTATACAGGATATTCATAAACGCATGATGATGGATCTCAAGTGGTTTTGGAGATTTTTCTAAACGACTAATCAAAAATACTTTAAGGTGCCAATTGATAAGTAAGTTATTTTTAAATAAAAAAACACCTTGTGAAGAAACATCACAAGGTGTAATAATAAAATTTACGATCTAAAATAATTTTACCCTAAAAAAGGATATCTATAATTTTCAGGTGTAACAAAAGTTTCTTTTATCAATCTAGGCGATACCCAACGTAGTAAGTTCTGGGCAGAACCTGCCTTATCATTAGTTCCAGATCCTCTAGCACCACCAAAAGGTTGCTGACCAACAACAGCCCCTGTTGGTTTATCATTAACATAAAAATTACCAGCACAGTTTTTTAAAGCCTTTGTAGCTTCTTCAATAGCATACCTATCTCTAGACAGAACAGCGCCTGTTAATGCATAATCAGAAGTAGCATCAACTAATTTTAAAGTTTCACTCCAATCCTTATCCTCATATACGTAAATAGTTACTACAGGGCCAAAAAGCTCTGTCTCCATAGTAGTATACTTGGGGTTAGTTGTTAATATAACAGTTGGTTCTATAAAATATCCTTTAGATTTATCATAGTTTCCACCAGCTATAACTTCAGCATCGCTATCAGATTTAGCAGCATCAATATAGCTCGCCAACTTATCAAATGAGCCTTCATGAATTACCGCAGTAATAAAGTTAGACATATCTTCTGGAGAACCTGGTTTATTAAAAGATGCTATATCGTTCTTTACTAATTCTAAAATTTCTTTAGAAGTTGATTTTGGTAAATATACACGTGAAGCTGCACTACATTTTTGTCCTTGAAATTCAAAAGAACCACGCACTATGGCGGTAGCTACTTGTGCTGGTTTTGCACTAGGATGAGCTACAATAAAATCTTTACCACCTGTTTCACCAACTATTTTTGGGTAGGTTTTGTAAGTGTGAATATTGTTTCCAATCTGCTTCCAAAGTTCTTTAAAAACATTGGTAGAACCTGTGAAGTGTATCCCAGCAAAATCAGAACTAGCTAAAACAGTATCTGTAATCATTACTGGATCTCCATAAACAACATTTATAACGCCATCAGGAAGTCCTGCTTCTTTAAAAACATCCACGATTACTTTAGCAGAAAATATTTGACTATCACTAGGTTTCCAAACAACTACATTACCCATCAATGCGGCACTTGCAGGTAAATTACCAGCAATGGCCGTAAAGTTAAACGGAGTAACCGCATAAATAAAACCTTCTAAAGGTCTATATTCTACTCTATTCCAAATACCTTCGGCAGAGTCTGGTTGCTCTTCATATATTTGAGTCATATATTCTACATTAAAACGTAGAAAATCTATGAACTCACAGGCTGCATCAATTTCCGCTTGGTGAATTGTTTTAGATTGCGCTATCATAGTAGCAGCATTAATCTTTGCTCTATACGGTCCTGCTAATAATTCGGCTGCTTTTAAAAATATAGCAGCTCTCTGCTCCCAGCTAAGATCTGCCCAAGCAGTTCTAGCTTCTAAACAATTATTTATAGCTTCTGAAACGTGTTTTTTTTCTGCTATATGGTAAGTGCCTACTATGTGTTGGTGATCGTGTGGTGGCGACATAGGTTTTGTGTCACCAGTGCGCACTTCCTCACTACCAATATACATAGGTACATCTACCGTGCTATTGAAATATGCTTTATATTGTGCTAATACTTCCTCTCGCTCAGAACTTCCTGGTACATACCCTTTTATTGGTTCGTTGAATGCCGTAGGAACTTGAAAAAAACCTTTACCCATCGTTGTTGTTTTATTGATTAACTATTTTAAACAAAGGTAAGGTTAACTGTTGAGAGTGAAAAAAAATACCCAATCAACTGCGATGTTTTCGTTAACAGGTTTCTCAGGTGCGTTTAAAGTGATGTTGAGCGTTTACTAACGTTTAATAAACAATCTAAATAGCAATCACATTAAAGTAGTCTTTCTAGTTCAGCGCAAAAGGAGCACTAAATTTAAATGTGGGAATTTGAACCCTAAATTTTTCTGTAGAACTGAAGTTTACCATATTATAGTGTCCACGCATAGAGCCTATAGTTGATGTAAGCAAACAACCAGAATTATAGGTGTGAGATTCACCAGGCTTAATGACTGGTTTTTTTCCAATAACGCCCTCACCGTCTAGGGTTTCCATATCATTTAAGGAATCGTAAATTCTCCAATGTCTAGAAGTTAATTGTACAGCATCTTTACTTTGGTTTTCAATAGTAATTGTGTAACCAAAGGCATAATGCATCTTATAATTTTTAAAGAAAGTTCCTTCAAAATTAGTATTTACAGAGATTTTTATTCCTTTTGTTACCTGTGTTGTCATAGAAAATTAATAAATGTTAATAATTGTAAGATACTATAGCCAAGGTCTAAATTAAGTCCATATTACAAAACTAAAAAAGTGTTTTTAAAATTTATATTGTAAAATTTTATATAGATACTCTTCAAGCCTATAGCAATATAAAAAATCATGTTCAAAAGTAAAAATCTTCAGATCTATAATCGATATAAATACATCTTTTTCTGGTAGGTAGACTAATTATTAGGATCGGTTATTTAAGATGTGGAAGATTTAATTTTGTATCATAAAAATAATGGTCTTAGTAACTAGTTAGTTATAGTTATTGAATTAGTAGAGCCAATTCCTATCAAACTATCATAAACATCTCCAAAATTCCTATAATACACTAGAATTAAATAGTTGTTTTCTGTAAAATGAAAGTTGCCACACACTAAATTAGGTCGTTCTATCGCTTTAGTATTGTTCACTACATATTTGTAATTGTAGAATCCCTGTTTCAATTTCAGGGTAGCCTCCATCATTCCAGTATCTTCATTAAAAATCATTTTGTTTTCTTCAGAAAGATCGTAATTATTGTACTTACCAAAGACGTAGACATCATCTAAAGCTAATAGCTCATCATAGGGTAAGCTGAAATGAACATTGGTATACTCAGACTCTCTGGAGGAGTCATCTCCTTGTAACGTTCTAATTAAATAATCTCCATTAACATCAGGGAAGTAAGTATATTCATCATCAAATCTAAAGGTATCTGAAAATAAATAATGATGGTAAAGCTCGTTTACTTCTATACTAGATATTTGCGATGTAGGTGCTCTTAGATCACTAGTATCAAAAAGTAAGTATTCATTACCTCCATAGAAAGAGGTTTCCTCATCATATTTATAGACTAATTCATTACCAAGCGTAAATTGGGGTGGGACGTTGTATATTGCTGAGGGCCAATAGTAATTCTGTAAAATAGCAACCTTTATCTCCTTTTTGGGATTTATTAATCTAAAATTACCAGAGTTAATGGAAAACTGTACTGCTTGTTTGGAATTTAAAAAATCGAAATTACGAGTGCGTTTTACAGTGGCGGCTACATTTACTATAGTCTTATAAACTAAGAATCTTCTGGAAAATTGAAGCACATCAGCGTTGTTATAAATTTCTACCATATAATTACCGCTCATTTTTAACGAGACGCTCTCATTTGGTATACTAAGCTGATAATTAGAATAGGTTTCCAATGTATTATAACTATTCTCATAATTAATAATACGCTGATTGTCCATACCATCTAAATATTGCGATTTAAGCAAGTTGGAAATAGTCCAGTCATAGTTGCAATGTATTATTCGGTAATAATAGTCTTGCTCATTAGCTAGTAAATCATCAAATTCTAAAGTCATAGATTCTCCCATCTGTAGAATAGGAAATTGATCGTCAGTAGGTCCTTTAAATACAATAGATTTTATGTTCTCAGGAGCAGCTATTTCTATCTGTGATTGAGAAAATCCAATAGTAATGAAAAATAATAAAAAAGTATGTTTAATGACAAAGTACATTCGTTACGTATTTTAAAATCAAAGGTAAACAAAAAGGCTTCCCAGTAAATTAACATCGTTACAAAGCGTAAATTGTAGATTAATAATTATGTTTTTTTTTCATTTAGTAGTAAATTTGCATCATATTTTTGATAATCTAAGATTTGTAATTTATGTCTAAAGACATTCGAATAAAAAAAGGATTGGATATTAAGTTGGTGGGTGCTGCTGAGGTTGCTACTGTGAAGGCAATTACAAGTAATGTATATGCACTTAACTTAGAGGATTTTCATGGAGTTACTCCAAAGATGTTAGTGAAGCAAGGGGCGGAAGTGAAAGCGGGTGATCCTTTGTTCTATAACAAAGAGGTGGAGGACATGGTTTTTGTTTCTCCTGTGAGTGGTGAATTAGTTGAAATTGAAAGAGGAGCGAGAAGAAAAATACTCACCATAAAAATATTAGCAGATAAGGAGCAAGTATATGCTCAGAATAAGACACTTGATTTAGTAAATGCTGACAAAGCAGGAGTAAAAGCGCTTTTACTGAAAAGTGGTTGCTGGCCATTTATTAAACAACGTCCTTATGATAAAATTGCTGATCCTATCCGTACGCCAAAAGCAATATTTATTTCAGGATATGCATCAGCGCCTTTAGCGGCAGATTTAAGTCATGTATTAAAAGGAAAAGAAAAGGAATTGCAAGCGGCCGTTGACGCTTTGGTGCTTCTCACGCCAGGCGAGGTTCATATTTCTGCAGGCAAATCAGAGTCTGCTATTTTTAATTCGTTAAAGGGGGTTCAGTTGCATGCTGTTTCGGGTCCTCACCCTGCAGGTTTGGTAGGTACACAAATTAATAAAATAGATCCTATTAATAAGGGAGAAGTTGTTTGGACAGTTGCTCCGCAGGATTTAGTGATAATCGGAGAGTTGCTTTTGACAGGAAAATTTAATGCTGAGCGTACTGTAGCATTAGCAGGATCGTGTATAAAAGCTCCAAAATATTACACAACTATAATTGGTGCGGAAATAGCTACTTTTCTTTATGCGAGTGGTGTAACAGAAGATAATGCTAGGGTTATTAACGGAGATGTTCTTACTGGCAAAACCAGTAAGACAGATGGTTTTCTAGGCTTTTATAACAATCTTGTGACGGTAATACCAGAAGGAGATGATTATGAGTTCTTTGGATGGAATAGGCCTGTATTTAATAAAATATCTACTACTAGGGCATTGACTTTTTCTTGGTTGCAGCCTAAGAAGAAATACGACTTAGATACCAATACCAATGGCGAGCACAGAGCATTTGTAGTTACCGGGCAATATGAAGAAGTATTTCCGTTAGATATATTTCCTATGCAATTATTGAAAGCATGTATGGTAAAGGATTTAGATGAGATGGAGCAGTTGGGTTTATATGAAGTAGCTCCAGAAGACTTCTCCTTAACGGAATTTGTTTGTATTTCCAAGCAGCCTCACCAACAAATTATCAGAGAAGGATTAGATTTATTACAAAAAGAAATTGGATAAGAGATGGGTATAAAAAGCAAATTGCATGAATTAAAAATGGAGTATAAGGGCACGAAGATGGCACCAGCCTTCAATGCTTTCCATACTTTCTTGTATACTCCAGATGAGACAACACATTCTGGCTCACATGTTAGAGCTGCGGATGATTTGAAAAGAACGATGAATACAGTAATTACGGCTCTATTGCCTATATTATTGTTTTCTATGTTTAATGCGGGTTATCAGCACTATTCTGCATTGAATGGATTTCCTCAGGATTTTTCTGTGCTAGAGCACTTCATAACTTGGGATAATTTTTGGATTGGAATAATCAAGGTATTGCCTTTGGTAATTGTGTCCTATGCCGTCGGTTTAATTGTGGAATTTATTTTTGCAGTTATTAAAGGGCATGAGGTAGAAGAAGGCTATCTAGTTACTGGTATGTTAGTTCCCCTAATTGTTCCTGTAGATACTCCTTTATGGATGCTTACGGTAGCTGTTATTTTTGGAGTAGTGATAGTAAAAGAGGTTTTTGGTGGTACAGGAATGAATATTCTTAATCCTGCATTAACAATTAGAGCATTTTTGTTTTTTGCATATCCAACCTGGATGAGTGGTGATAAGGTTTGGGTTTACGAAGCGCGTGAGCGTTCAGAGAAGATATTAGCAGGTGCGGACAATGTAGATGCTATCTCTGGGGAAACTGTTTTAGGTTATTTGGCACAGAACAATGAGGCCGCAATGACAGCAAAATATAGTGTTTCCGATATGTTTTTTGGTTTTATACCAGGTTCAGTAGGTGAAACTTCTGCGTTCTTATGTTTATTAGGAGCAATATTTTTAATTTATACTAAAATAGCTAGTTGGAGAATTATGGTAAGTGCTGTAATTGGAGCACTTGTTATGGGTCTTGTATTTAACCAAGTTGTAGACATGGGTTGGATTGGAGAGTCTAGTAAGTTCTACGGATTAATGAGTTTTGATTTTTGGAAACATCTTATAGTAGGAGGTTTGGCTTTTGGTATTGTTTATATGGCGACAGATCCAGTATCTGGTGCACAAACAACTAAAGGTAAATGGTATTACGGATTTTTAATAGGATTTTTATCTGTAATGATCCGAGTTTTTAATCCAGCTTATCCAGAAGGTGTCTTCTTAGCGATTCTTTTAATGAATGTATTTGCACCAACAATTGATCACTATGTGATACAATCAAATGTAAAGAAGAGAATGAAGAGAATGAAAAATGCAGTAGTATTGCCAGATGATTCTGGGGCTGTATCTAATCAGTTAAAAGCGGAAACCGTTTAATTATGGCTATAAATACAGATAAGAATTCTTATACGATAATTTTTGCTGCAGTCATGGTGATTGTAGTAGGGTCAATTTTGGCCTTTCTAGCTTCTGGCTTACGTCCTAATATTAAGGAGAACGAACGATTTGAGAAGCAGCAGAATATTCTTTACGCCATGGGTGTTAATGAGAATGGAGATGACAATAGTAGCGTTAATTTCATACCTACTGATGAAGTAGAAGGAAAATTCTCGAATTTTATTAAAGAGCAATTAATTATTGAAGATGGGAAAATTTCTAGCAATGATGAAGCTTTTCTAATCGATTTGAAAAAGCAACTAGCAGAGAAGAAAAAGGGAAAACCCTATAAGTTACCTGTTTTTATCGGGGATAGTGAAGGAGAGAAGTTATATGTAATTCCTATGTACGGTAAAGGTCTTTGGGATGCTATATGGGGATTTATTGCGTTAGATGCTACTATGACTGTTAAAGGTGTTTATTTTGATCATAAGGCTGAAACTCCTGGATTAGGTGCTAATATCAAAATGCGCTATTTCATGGATGACTTTACTGGTGAAAGTATATTAAAGGATACCCAATACGCTGGCATATCAGTTGCTAAAGGTAACAATGATCCTTTAAATAATACTAAAGACGATAATGAGGTAGATGCTTTAGCAGGTGCTACTATTACTGGTAATGGTGTTTCTGCTATGATTACTGAAAGCGTTAGATTATATAAACCATATTTAGAAACAATTAGAGCGAAGTAAACATGGCACTACTTTCAAAAAAAGATACAAGTCTAATTTTAGACCCATTAGCAGACAATAATCCTATAACCATACAGGTTTTGGGAATATGTTCCGCACTAGCTATTACAGCAGAATTAAAAGCTTCATTAGTAATGGCTATTTCTGTAGTATTTGTTTTAGGAGCTGGTAATGTGGTTATTTCGCTGATGCGAAACATTATTCCGTCAAAGATTAGAATTATTGTTCAACTAATCGTTGTTGCTACTTTAGTAATTATTGTAGATCAGGTTCTTAAAGCTTTCGCTTACGAACTTAGTAAAACCCTTGCTGTATTTGTAGGTTTGATAATAACCAACTGTATTATTATGGGACGGTTTGAAGCATTTGCGTTAGCTAATGGGCCGTGGAAATCTTTTCTAGATGGTATTGGTAACTCTTTAGGGTATGGTGTAATTTTAATCATCGTAGGTTTTTTTAGAGAGTTGTTTGGTTCTGGAACATTATTCGGAATTCCTGTTCTAGGAGATGCTATAGCTAAAACTGGCTTATACGCCACGGGTTATGAGAACAATGGTTTTATGATTATTCCACCGGCAGCACTTATTGTGGTGGGTATTATCATATGGGTCCAACGTTCAAGAAACCCAGCATTGATCGAAGAAAATTAGAGTATGACAGGATTTCAATACAAGTTTTTTGAGTTTACAATAACTGAAAGCAAAGTTTCGCTTTCATCTATCAATTAGAGCATATGTTAGAGCATTTAGAATTATTTTTCAAGTCCATTTTTATAGATAATATGGTCTTTGCAGTCTTTTTAGGAATGTGTTCCTATCTAGCCGTATCAAAGAAGGTAGCCACTGCCGTTGGTTTGGGTGCTGCTGTTATTTTTGTTTTAGCCGTAACCGTGCCCCTTAATTGGTTGTTAGATAAGTATCTGCTTCAAGATGGGGCTTTAGAATGGTTGGGACCGGAGTATGCGGCTTACAATTTAGGCTTCCTTTCATTTATTTTGTTTATAGCTACGATTGCTACCATGGTACAATTAGTAGAAATTGTTGTAGAGAAATTCTCACCATCACTCTATAACTCCTTGGGTATATTTTTACCTCTAATTGCAGTTAATTGTGCTATTCTTGGGGGTTCACTTTTTATGCAGGCTAGAGAGATAGAAACTTTGGGTTTGGCTCTGAACTATGGAATTAGTTCTGGAATTGGTTGGTTTTTAGCTATTGTAGCTATTGCTGCAATTCGTGAAAAAATAAGGTACTCCAATGTACCTGCGCCTTTAAGAGGCTTAGGCATAACTTTTATTATTACTGGGTTAATGGGTATAGGATTTCAAAGTTTTGGAGGAATGTTAACAGGGGGCGGCGAGCAAGAGCCAGATGTGCCAGAGGCTACTGCAATTATAGATACTAGAGATAAACAGGTTTCTAAAGAAGATAAAGAAGTAATTATAGAGTCTACAGATGATATAATTTCTTATAACGATATAAATAAATAAACGATAGTTATGATCTTAGCTACAAGCACAGTTGGAACAATAATGATTACCGTATTAGCCTTTTTGGTTTTATTGATGGTTCTGGTGGCATTGCTACTTTTTACAAAGGAAAAACTTTCACCATCAGGACCTGTTACTATAACAATAAATGGAGAGCGTAAAATTGAGGTTGCCTCTGGTAGTTCGTTATTAACTACATTGGGTAATCAAAAAGTATTTTTGCCATCTGCTTGCGGTGGTGGTGGAACTTGTATTCAATGTGAATGTCATGTTCTAGAGGGTGGAGGAGAAGCCTTGCCAACAGAAACACCGCACTTTAGTAGAAAAGAACTGAAAGAAGGTGCTCGTCTGTCATGT
>Ga0115565_10002075_pt1 | contig 15806 bp, 9 predicted proteins | sample COGITO_mtgs_1105_FD_87199 | JGI IMG/M metagenome (GOLD analysis project Ga0115565, IMG submission 87199) | Pelagic marine microbial communities from North Sea - COGITO_mtgs_110530 | ecosystem: Environmental > Aquatic > Marine > Epipelagic | place: Germany:Helgoland, sampling site Kabeltonne... | reverse complement strand
GTTTGAATATGCAAAAAAGTGTGGCCAAAAAACAAGCGATACTCAACAGCGTCAAGCTGAATACGAAGCCTATCATCATCACCAGCATTACAACTGCCATCGGCTTTTTAACGCTAAACTATTCGGAGGTCCCGATCTTGAGTGATCTCGGTAATCTTGCGGCAATCGGCGTCTTGTTTGCCTGTGTGTTGTCGTTGTTCTTGATGCCAGCTTTACTGATGCTTTTACCTGTCAAATATGCAGTTCAGAGCGCCGACACTAATAGTCAGCAAAAGCAATGGCATGTCGCTCTTTGCCAGTTTTGTATTGATCGATACAAGCCCTTAGTCATTGTTTGTGTTGTCTTTGGTGGTTATTTTAGCTATCTATCAACCACCAACGAACTCAACGATATTGCGATTGAATATTGGGATAAATCGAGCGAATTTAGACAAGATGCTGACTTTCAAGAAGAGAACCTCACCGGCCTCAGCAATATCGATTTTGGTATCTTTACAGGCGTCAATTCTGGTATCAATAATCCGGAGTTTTTAAAAACACTCGAGCAATTTACCGATTGGTTAAAAGCACAGCCAGAAGTCGACCATGTATCAAGTATGGTGTCTACATTTAAACGTTTAAATAAAAACATGAACGCTGACAAGCCTGATTTTTATGTGTTACCTGACGACCAAGAAACGGCGGCGCAGTATCTTTTATTATATGAAATGTCGCTGCCATTTGGGCTAGATTTGAATAATCAAATAGATATTAACAAATCCGCAACCCGTGTTGTCGCGACTTTAAAAAACTTAGGCAGCACTGAGTTTACTGGCTTTGAAACCAGAGCAAAACAGTGGTTCGCCACTCATGCCCCCGAAATACGGATTACCGCTGCAAGTCCGCCTTTGATGTTTGCGCATATTGGTGCAGCCAACATGCAGGCGATGATTCAAGGCGCACTGGTCGCGCTTGTGTTGATTTCAATTTTGTTGGTATTTGCACTCAAATCACTCAAACTAGGGTTGTTAAGCCTTATTCCTAACATGCTTCCGGCGGCTATTGGCTTTGGTATTTGGTCGATGATATCTGGAGAAGTCAACATGGCACTTTCTGTTGTTATCTCTATTACCTTAGGAATTGTTGTTGATGATACGGTGCACTTTTTGGCGAAATACCAACACGCGCGCCATAATGGTGGCTCCCCTCATCAAAGCCTGTTTTTTGCATTTGAAAATGTCAGCACTGCATTAGTTACAACAACCGTAGTATTGGCGATGGGATTCGCGGTGTTAACGTTCTCAGACTTTACGCTCAATTCCGATATGGGCTTGTTAACCGCTATTGTGATTTCAATCGCGCTGTTTATTGATTTACTGTTTTTACCAGCCTTTGTATTAATGTTTGAATCATCTCACAGTGATAAACACCAGTAGCCGTTGAGCGCATTGGATAGCTGACGCGCAAAAATGTGCCTAGTAATTAGACTAACTGGTGTCTTATTCAACTTTTTTGTACAAATATTTGAACTATCGACATTCTCGGAGTAGCGTTAGATAATGAATTGTCACAGTGCGCAGGCAGACCGATGAAACACTACAAAACCCGATTGAATGGACACATTATTGAGTCGGCATTTTATGGACGTTGGGACATTCAGATCATGAATGATTTTTTATCGGACGTCAAAATGATGCTGATACCGCTTCAAGGGCAGACGTTGGGAAGTGTCACGGACTTGAGAAAATGGGAAGGTTCAGACGAGCAAGCTTTCGCTAAAATAAAAGCTGAATTAAATCGTTTGGTAGCGGCTGGGTCATCAAGAGCCGCTTATGTCGTAGACGTAAATTCGTTACAAATGGATATATTAAATCAATCATCTCCAAAACTAAGTGGCTACATCAGAAAACTCTTTACTAATAAACATGACGCCATTCAATGGCTGCGTGAGCAAGGGTTTGTGATGCCGTTAGATGATCAAACGTTTTGTAAACTTTAAGTTTATTGATACTTCAAACTAACCTGCAGCACGAGCATAAGCTTGGATAAAATCTAAGTGAATTGGCAAACCTTGCACCTTTACCTTTACCTCGTTACGAATATTTGCCAAAAATATTGCCAGTGCCTCGTCATTCATTTCTGCTGCAATATGATGATATTGATTGGGCCGCATACCCTGCCCCATCAAAACTTGCGTCCAAGAGTCTACTCTAAATATATCTCCATCGTCCAAAAATACCCGTCCTGTTTCTTGGAATAAGGCTAACTTGTGACTCAAGGAGTCAGGGACCTCCAAACCTCGGCAATGATGCCAAAATGGAGTGTCTGCGCGCTGAGTCACTTTGTAATGCATGACAATAAAATCGCGTATGCTGTCAAGCTCGCTAGTGAGTTTATTATTGTATTCATCTATTGTCGACTGTGTAATACCACCAAACGGAAACAACCGCATTAGCCTCACAATTCCCGTCATAATAAGGTGAATGCTTGTCGACTCTAGTGGTTCTATAAAGCCTGCAGATAAACCTAAAGCAACACAATTTTTATTCCATCCTTTACGTCTTCTGCCTGTTACAAATTTTATCACACGGGGTTCGTTGATCATTTCTCCCTGCACAGACGACGTCAGTTTTTCTATCGCGTGTTCTATGCTCATAAATTTATCGCAAAACACTAAACCGTTGCCCATTCTGTGCTGCAATGGAATACGCCACTGCCAGCCGGCTTCATGTGCGATAGATTTTGTGTAGGGTAATGGTGTTTCAATATTTTGAGTTTGCACGGTTACGGCGGTATTGCACGGCAGCCAGTGCGACCAATCGTCATATCCTGTGTGTAAGGCTTTTTCGATCAACAAACCATTAAACCCGGTGCAGTCGATGAATAAATCACCTTCGATTTGCTGGCCGTTATCCAACGAGAGTTGGGAAATAAACCCTGTTCTTGCATCTTTGAAGACGTCACAAATCTTACCCTCAATGCGCCTAACCCCTAGGGCCTCGCTAAATTTTCGCAAATATCGCGCATATGCAGTAGCATCTAAGTGATATGCAAAATTGATCGTCTGTTGATTCGATATTCCGAACTTGCCTTGCCTAGCAGCCTCTAACTCAAAGCAATAATCACCAAAATCATGTGTAATACCTTGCTCGAGACCTCGTAGCCAAAAATGATGGAACTCACCCGCCCAACACTCTTTTCCCGTAGCCCCAAACGAGTGAATATAAGCGTGATTTTTTTCGCGCCAATGACTAAATTCGATACCTAACTTGAACGTAGCATTGGTTTCTCGAATGAATTCCTGCTCGTTTATTCCTAGCAACTTGTGTAAGGTTCGAATAGGCGGAATCGTCGCCTCGCCCACACCAACCGTGCCTATTTGATCTGAATCTATTAAGGTGATGTTAAGACTTTTACCAATTAACTTTGAAAGGCAAGCAGCAGCCATCCATCCTGCTGTTCCTCCCCCCGCTATCACTACGTTTGTGATCATCAAATTTGCTTCCTTAACCTAATTATGTGCGCGCTTACCTCAACAATATTTATTGATTGGATGCTTATCTGATGCGCAAATGTTCGACTAACGCCCTGTTTGTCGGCAGTCCCTGCAGATAGCGCTGCTGACGTTCTATATTCTGCTGCCACAATGCTTGTGCGTTAGTCAGCTGTTGTTGGTCGAGTACTTTGTGTTGTATTGGCTCAAAACCTAATCCGTACAACACGTATTGATAACTGGCAGACGGAAATACTTCTTCATTTTGATTCAAATCATGCCTATTAGGAGGTTGATAGTGCCATAACTGTATCAAGTCCTGTAAAGAATCAGGCACCGTCTCTAAGGCTTTCGCATCATGCCAATACGCTTCATTTCTTTGGTTAAACACATAGTGCAACTTTAAGAAATCTACAACCCGTTGCCACCTGTATTCAAAACGTTTGTTGAAGCGTTTTTGCAGGATGTCCATATGCTGGCGATCGCTCGGAAACTCATCGGTCAACATTGTCAAAGATAACTCAACCATCGCCAATGCTGAGGCTTCAAGTGGCTCAAAAAACCCCGCAGACATGCCGATAGCCAGACAATTATTAACCCAAAATTTTTCGCGATAGCCGGGCGTAAAACTAATTTTTTTAAATTCGCAGTCCCGAGCTGTTTTAGCATCAGCTTGCAGCGTGATGTATCGACGCAACACTGCGGCAGCTGCATCGTCGTTGCTGTGTTTATTGGAAAATGTATAGCCGATACCGCGTCGATTTTGCAGAGCGATGTCCCATGTCCATCCAGCTTCTTGGGCCGTGGCAACGGTAGCAGACGCGATATCTTGAGCGCCTTTAGCGCAGTGTAAGTGGGTTGCAATAGCAGTATTGTTGAACAAAACGTCGTCACATTTTTTGATGCTAGTTTTAAAGTGCTTATCTATTAATAATCCGTGCATACCTGAGCAATCAATAAAAAAATCTCCCTTTAAGTGCCCTGAACTGTTTGTCTGAACGCTTGTAATATCTCCATTGTCATTATTTTGTATGTGCGTAACGTCATCGCAAATGAACCTTACCTTTAGCTTGTTGATGCAATGATATTTTAATAGTTCAGCGAATTTTCCTGCATCTAGATGGTAACCGTAATTAAGCACAGATGCGTAATCAGGCGTTGCAAATTGCTTTGGCGATTTTTGAGCGTCGCACACCACACTTTGTGCACTCACAAAATCTGCAAAACTCACGTTAGGTGCAATGGTTTTCCAATTAGCGTAAAGATCGTGTTGGTAGTAGCCAGTGGGCGTAACAAAGGGGTGATAATAACTGTCCGACAAAGTGCCATCTCGCCAACCGACAAACTTTGATCCTTGTTTGAGACTCACATTGCAGGTGGTTATAAATTCGGTCTCGTCAATACCAATTTGTTGAAGTGTCGAGCGCATGGAAGGCCATGTGCCCTCGCCTACTCCAATCGTTTTTATCGTTGGGGATTCGATTAAGGTCACTGTTAAATTGGCAGATTGCACATAATTCGATCTTTTAGCGGCAATCAGACCCGCGGACAACCAACCAGCCGTGCCGCCGCCAATGATCACAATATCGTTGATCAATTGAGTTGCCGTATGTCGCTCTTTTTTCATCAAACTACCTGCCAGACTTTAGCGTTTAAACCATTCCCGTATAAAAGATACACACCCAAAAGAGTGTTGCCTATCATTCGTGTTATTGGATTAATAAATAATACTCATGATAGGCAACCGGACACAAGTTGTGCAGCGGATTAGAAGGTGTATCTAGCCCCGAGAGCGTAGCGAGCACCCAGTTGATCAAGCGTCCAAAGCAAGCGTTCCGAACGGCCATGACGACGCTGGTTTTCTTCGGTTACGTTAATACCTTCAAAGAACACCGTTAAGTCCTCGTTGATATCATAAGATACGTTAAAATCAATCTGTGACGTAGCTTCAGTAAAGCCTGGCTCATTAATATATGCCGTCGCTGTATCCAAAAACTTATCACGCCAATTATAGGCAATACGCGCTTGAATCCCCTCTTTTTCGTACATCAGCACCAAGTTCGCCGTATCACTTAAGCCAACCAACGCGAATTGAGTAACTGACGGGTCAGCGGCCAAATCAAATTCGGCTCCACTATCAACTGCGGTGTAATTAGCTTGGACGCCAAAACCAGTGTCAGCAAAGAAGTGCTGAGCCGCAAGCTCAATGCCTTCAATACGCTCTGACTGATTATTGACAGGCTTTGCCACCGTAAATTCTAACAACGGATCATCCGCATTAGGCAACACATCAAATCGTGCTTCGAATTGCTCAATGCTAAGTGAATCAAACGCGATGCCATTTTCCATTGCGGCAACCATATTAAACAAGTTTGTATCGTTTACCGAAACACCCAAACGTTCTAGCTCAGCCAGTGCAGCCTGCGCTCGCGGTCCTGCTGTTGCATCGCGCAAGCCATAAACATTTTCGACTACCTGTGCATTCCCAATAAAGTTTTTTACGCGCTTTTCAAAATAACCGATGGACACATAACTCGTATCGTCAAAATAGTATTCCAGCGATAAATCTACGTTGTCAGATTCAAACGGCACCAATGCTGGGTTGCCGGAACTTGCCGTCGCTGTTGCTGGCCCCGCGGTTAGGGTTGGACCACTTGGGCCGGAAATAGACGCACCCGCGCTTAAACTGTTGTAACCAGGTCGCGCAATTGTTTTGCTATACGAGAAGCGAGCAATCAAGTTGTCAATAATTTCGATATCGAAATCTAAACTTGGCAACATGTGGTCATAGTCACTATCGACTGAAACATCTTGCATTTGATCGCCAAACCGCACGTTAAAATCGTTATTGCCTTCCCAAGCAATCCCGCTGGGTAATGAGATATTAGCAATCGAGGTCACGTCAGTATTTTCGTAACGTAGTCCGGTTAACACGTTATATGGCATACCGCCTAACTCACCCTGCAAATCAATTTCAAAAAAGACTGCCGTAATATCTTCTTCAATGGTGCGATTAGTGGCAAATGGGTTATTTGCTAAAAACTCAAAACCATAGCGACCAGCCGCAAACGCACCAATATCGCTGGCTAGCGCAGTTATACCTTGGGCATAAATGCCTGACGTATTAAAGTCGTCAAAGGCCTTAGCGAAGTCAAACGCAGTGGTGACGCCAGCCGGTAATTCGCCTGGGTTTTCTATCCCCCAATTACCCATTGTTTGACGTGTGAGTGATTGCAGTGATGTGCTCTCCATCGAGCGTGATTCAATACCAAAGTTGATACCACCTTCATCAAATTCATAACGACCCTCAGCGCGGATTTGAGTAATGTTTGATTCTTGTTGATTAAAATTCATATCTAGGATTGAGGTACCAATATCGCCCTGATCCAACATGCCGTTAGGATTAAGATTACCACGAGCGACATCGTCAAAATCCATCGTCATAATTGGAAAGTCACCTCGAAAATCAACCCCTTGAGCGCGCGATACATTGGCCCCCAAACCTGCATTTACCCATGTTCCGTAGGGCGCATTTGGACGACCTTCCGCTGATGAGTCATGCACATCCAAGGTCAGTATTAAATCATCATTAACATTGTATTTAAGGTTTAGGCCGAATGACTTGTTCTCGTTAATCTGGTTCAACTCTTGCACCGCAAGGCCCAAATCTCGTGGCAGTAAGTCACGCCGTTCTTGCTGGATCAGCACAGGTGCAGCAACATTTGGATTACTGTCAAAGGTCAAATCAGTGAAATATGAATCATCCATCCAGATTGACTGCTCTGCTCGAGCTTCAAACAAGTCTTGCTTTGAATAGGTATAATCTAACGTGGCTTCAAGCTTGTCGTTGGGCGCATATTGCACTGTTAACTGCGCATTAGTTCTAGTTCGTTCGCTGTCAGATTGTGCATATCTAAGATCGGAAGGAATCGCGAATAAAGCGCCTAACGCTGGGGCGTTGGTAACAGCCACGGCAGGACCAGCAGCAGGATTGTTGGCGACATCGGGCGATTGAGGAATGCTGCCCGTATAGGGATTAACGCGCCACTGATTTACGAATGCGCGAGTTGATCCACTGTCACGTTGCTGCATACTTGCAGTAAACGTCACACCAAAAATGCGATCATCGTCTAGGTAGTTAATAAAACCTGATAGTTCAGGTGTGACGTCATCGCCGACACGATTTGTCGTATCTGCCAGTGCTTTTGCACCTACAGAGGCGACAAATCCGGTTTGTGATGCATCGAAGGGACGTGCTGTCCTAATATCAATCGTGGCACCAATGCCGCCGGATGCAATACTCGCTTTGCCCGTTTTGTAAACCGAAACAGAACGAACGCTTTCTGACGCAAGGTCAGCAAAATCAAACGCACGAGAATTTGGAGTACCGCCACCGCCGGGCAATGACGCTGCTGGCATAGTGCGACCATTTAACGTCACCATATTAAAATCAGGACCCAGGCCACGAACCGTAACCTTACTGCCTTCGCCGTTGCTGCGGTCAATCGATACACCGGTGATACGTTGCAGAGATTCCGCTAAGTTAGTATCAGGAAACTTTCCAATGTCTTCGGCAGAGATAGCATCAACAATGCCTTTTGAATCTCTTTTTATGCCCATCGCTTCTTGTATGCTTGCGCGGATCCCCGTTACTTGGATCACCTCAACTGATGACTCATCGGCGGCTTGCGCGATTGCTGCTGGAGACAATATTGCTGCGCTAAGTGCAAGCGACAAGCCAGTCGCCAACTTGGTTTTATTGAATTGTAGCTTATTGAATTTGTGTGCTGTGTTGTTCATGATTATCCTTAGCAACTCTAGGCTAGTCGGGGTCCGTTTGATATTCGCCATATACTCAATGACGATAATTGTAAGCGCTTCCAATAAAACACAAAAAAAACACACATACTCCTGAAAGCGCTTACAAAGCGTACCCTATTCTCAGACTAAAGCCAATACACACACCAATATTTTTTACAACTTTTTCACATTATGTTGACCCAGCGTTTACATACACAGGCTCTCAACACTCATAAACAGTGACACATGCTTGTAAAATCAGGATTCAATGATGTCATTTTTTATAATGCACAACTATTATGTCGAGTATCGCTTAGTTGACCGTTGTATTTGGACTTTTCATCTATATATTACGCATCAATAAGACATGCATTAAGGGCATCCACATGTTAAGAGTTTTACTGTTTTTGGGCACTAACATCGCTATTATGGCGTTGCTGAGCATTACGTTTAGTTTGTTCGGTATTCAGGGCTTACTGGCAAACAATGGGGTTGATTTAAACCTCAACGCACTTCTTGTCTATTCGGCTGTCATTGGATTTAGCGGTGCATTTATATCGTTGTTTATCTCCAAGTGGATGGCGAAACGCTCTATGCGCGTGCATGTCATTGAGACACCTGAAAATAAAACCGAAGCATGGTTACTTAACACCGTTAAGCAACTGTCGGCAAAGACTAATATTGGCATGCCAGAAGTTGGCATATTCCAGAGTCATTCTCCTAACGCATTTGCAACGGGCTGGAGTCGAAACAATTCTTTGGTAGCGGTCAGCACAGGCTTGCTTGACAGCATGAACCAAGATGAAGTCGAAGCAGTGTTGGCACACGAAGTTGCGCACATTGCCAATGGAGACATGGTTACAATGACCTTACTGCAAGGTGTTATGAACACGTTTGTGGTGTTTTTATCTCGGGTTATCGGTCATGCTGTAGATCGTATTATCTTTAAAGTTGAACGTGGACACGGTCCTGCATTTTGGATTGTCTCAATCGTTGCCGAGCTCATACTAGGCGTGCTTGCGATGACCATCACAATGTGGTTTTCGCGTCATAGAGAATTTAGAGCAGATGCAAGTGCAGCGACGTTAGTGGGAAAACATAAGATGCGCTCGGCTTTAATGAGTTTGCATCGCAACAGCGAGCAAGCACGAGCTGATATGCCAGATGAAATGGCCGCTTTTGCAATTAATGCAGGAAAAATTCATAAGCTGTTTTCTAGTCATCCCCCATTAGAGGATAGGATTAAGGCCTTAGAGTAGCAACACACCTCAATAGAGCACTGCCCAGCGCGTATGGTTTACGAAGTGTTTGGAATTGTTAATTGATTTGATAGCGTTAGTATCACAATATAGGCAGTAGCGACATTGCTTGGTTTGTTTGTTATGGGGTATGAGTGAATTTAATGTCAAAACTTTTGCGGATTGGGCTATGCGGATTAAGTGTACTTTTCGCTAGCGCGCTTGCTCAAGCAATTCCCTACACCACAAAAGATTGCGTCTCATGTCACACGCCAGAGTCTGCTGCTTGGTCAACTTCCGATCATGCACACGCAATGGCAATTGCGACGCCACAAAGCGTGTTAGGTAATTTTGATAAGCAAAGCGTAGAGTACTATGCCCAACGCGCTACTTTTTTTATAGACGCGGATAAAGTTAAAGCAACCATAATAGATACAACTGATGACTCTGCCCAAACATTCACCATAAAGTACTCGTTTGGGCATGAGCCTCTTCAGCAGTATTTGGTAGAAACTGAGCCAGGGCGCCTTCAAGTATTGCCCTTTGCGTGGGATAGCCGTAGCAAGTCCGACGGAGGACAGCGCTGGTATCATAATTTTGATGCACAAAACAAAAATCATAGCACCGAAGTAAGCGTGAATGATAGATTGCATTGGCGGCAACCCTTACAAAACTGGAATGGTATGTGTGCTGATTGCCATTCTGACGAAGTGAAGCGTCAATACAACTCCCTCGACAATTCCTTTAACACTACATTTTCACACATTTCAGTCGGCTGTGTGTCTTGTCACGGCGCAATGCCTGAACATCAGCAAGCAAACAGTAAACTAACTGCTGATAAACCACTCTCACAAAATAGTAAAATCAACCCTATTTCGCATTATCTAACCATGCCATCGCACACCAACTATTGGGCATTTACACCACAGTCACCTAATGCTGTTTGGAAGGCAGAACCAAGAGACAATGGTTTTATGCAAACCTGCTATGCGTGTCATTCATTGCGAGCACCATTGACAGACGGGTTTACAGCAGGAACCGCATTTTTAGACCAATTCTCACCCACCCTTGTTACACCGCCTAGTTATTATCCTGACGGACAAATAAAAGAAGAGGTGTTTGTCTATGGCTCTTTTTTGCAAAGCAAAATGCATGCTAAGGGTGTTAATTGTTTGGATTGCCATGACAGTCATACCATGAAAGTGAAAGCACAAGGCAATGGCTTGTGCCTGCAATGTCATAAGGCAACGGTATATGAAACTCAGCAACACCATAACCATGAAACCAATTCACAAGCTGCACAATGCGTCAGTTGTCATATGCCAGCAACTACTTACATGGGCGTTGACAGTCGCCGTGATCACAGTTTCAAAGTGCCGAGACCAGACTTATCCTCACAGTTTGATACACCTAACGCATGCATAGATTGCCACCAAGAAAAATCAAATCAATGGGCGAGTGACGCTATCACAAAATGGCGCAGTGATTCTGAATTGCTTCTTTCTAAAAAATCAGGAAGCAACCCAAAACCAAACGAATTTGACACTGATAAATCGAGTGTCAATCGCCACAACCTTTTAAAACTTCGTCATCAACAGTCTTTGTCAGTGCCGCTAGTCATTGAAATCGCAAGTGACCAGGCAATTAGCGTCATAGACAGAGCGTCTGCAATAGCAATGTTAGCGCAAACTCAATCATCGTTGAATGCCCGAGACCTTGTTGGGTTTGTTGAACATGTCGACCCCCTGATTAGACTCGCAACCGCGAGAGCGAGCGAACGAGTGCCCGCGCACCATAGAGCAGACTTAGTGCTACCTTTGTTAAGTGATGAATTACGTGCGGTAAGAGTAGCGGCGGCAAATTCACTCATTGGCGTACCGATTGATCCAGGCAATGTGCAGGCTTTTGCAAAAGCATTCGGTGAGCTGCAAGTCGCCAACAACAATATTGCTTGGCGCGGCGAAGGTCGGATTAATCAAGGTAATATTCAACTTGCGGACAATAATCTATTTGCTGCAGAGTTGTCATACAAGGCCAGTGTGACAATAGACCCCTTTTTTGCACCTGGTTACATGAATCTTGCTGATGTATATCGCGCTAAAATGCGGGAAGACTTGGTTGCTGATTTGCTCCATGATGGCATGCAAAAAGTGCCTTTTTCAGCAGATTTGGCCTATGCATTCGGGTTGCACTTGATAAGAATTAAAAAAATATCACTCAGCGTTTCCTCGTTTGCCCAAGCGATGAGGCTGGACGATAGCAACGCACAGTTTGCTTATACATATATTCTTGCGCTGGACGGCACTGGCAAAAGCGAACAAGCCTTGCGCGAATTACGAGCGCTTAGCCCCCACTATCAGTATGACGCACAGTTGATAGAACTGGGATTATATATTGCTAAAAAGTTGCAACGCGAGGACGACTTTAGATGGTTTGAGCGCTTTAGACTCTGACGTTGGCAACCGGCGTGTTAGGTTACGAGGCTGCATCGAAGGCTCGAAAGGTTTTTACAAATGCCTTTGCATTGCTCGCGAGTTCATCCAAGCTCATGTTCGGTCTGTATAATGCTGACCCCAAGCCAAACCCAGTAGCACCTGCCGCCAAATAGGGGTGCATGCTGTGTGCGGTGGCTTCAATACCGCCAACAGGATAAGTTTTGATAGTACTTGGCAAAACAGATTTGAGTGCTTTAAAACCACTAATATTGAGCATCGAAATAGGAAAAACTTTCAACTTAGTTACGCCTGCTTGTATAGCAGCAAAACACTCCGTTGGAGTAACAACGCCGCAATAACACTCGCATTTTGCAGCGAGCGCCGCTTTTACAACAGCATGGTCAAAATTGGGTGTGACGATTAACTTAGCGCCAGTATCAATCACAGCTTGAGCTAGCGATAACTGCGTGACAGTACCGGCACCTATCTGAATTGTATCGTCAAACTCTTTGCTCAATAAGGTGATACTGCTCAGCGCGTCAGGGCTGTTTAGCGGTACTTCTATTTTGGTAAATCCCTGTCCGACAAGCACCGTGGCGATTTTTAAGACCTCTTTAGGCATGACACCTCGTAAAATAGCCACCAGCGGTAAATCTAAGTCTTGAAAGGTTGTGTCTTTATGTAAGCTCAATGAAGTCAATATCCATCTGTTATTTTGTATTTGTCGGCAGCATTCTGTGCAGCTCAGGTCGAGATCTTACGCCCGACACATAATGTAGAATATCACGCAAGTGCCCAGCTTTAGAATCTGAAATTTTTGAGTGCCGCAAACAGGAGGGAATGCAGTCATATGGTGCTAAGAGTAATATTAAAAGCACTTGAAAACTATACCAAAGTCTAAATTTTTGATAGCAGGATTGACATTATTAACGTAGAGTATCAGCGTAAAGTGCTGCGGAGCGGTTGATTGAGTTTTATGCCTATCAATACACAAGAAAAATTATTTAACATTTTGGTGGTTGATGACGCCGCGCTTAATATTAGGATAATATCCGAGTGTGTATCTGATCTTGCCAGAGTAACGGTTGCGAATAACGGCGATTTAGCGATCTCACTCGCGATAAAAGAACAGCCAGATTTGATCCTACTCGACATCGAAATGCCGGGAATGAATGGCTTGGAAGTGTGCCGGGCACTCAAAGCCAACCCACTCACAAAGTCAATATCCATTATATTTGTTACCTCGCTAGGCCAGACTGATATCCAGTTAGAAGCGTTTGCGCTAGGCAGCGTCGACTACATTCAAAAACCTATTAATCGCTTGCTGCTAAACTCTAGAGTACGGATGCATCTTTCATTAATTAAACGCACCAAAGACTTGATTGCGGCGCGCAATGACTTATCTAAGATGATTGCTACCTTGCCTGTTTTTATTTCACATTGGTCATTGTCCCTGCATAATACCTACAATAATGACGTACAAGGTGATTGGTTTGGCTTACGGAGCAAAGATATCATCGGTCAGTCTTTGCAGACGCTGTTCAAATCTAATGTGTTTGATAGCATGCAAGACGTGTTAGCGCGAGTTGAACAAAAACAGAATGTTATTTATGACGTCGAACTACAAAGCAAATTTGACACGACAATATTTGCTCAAATATCGTTTATAGGCGACAGGCAATTTCAAAATGTAGATGGTTTTTTAATGATAATTTCCGACATTACAGATCGTAAATGTGAAGAAATTAAGTTACGCAAAGAAAAAGACCAATATACAGTCACGCTGCGATCTATCGGCGACGGCGTTATCGCCACAGATGCAAATGGTCTGATAACCTTTATCAATCCCATAGCGGAAGAATTAACTCAATGGAGTAACGCAGAGGCTATAGGCTGTCCTATCGAACAGGTAATGCAACTGCAGGACATGCTAACAAAAGAACCCTTAACTAATCCTATTCGAGTGGCGATAGCCGAAAACGTCGTTGTAAAAATGCCGTTAGACGCCGTGTTGGTCAGTAAAGATAATAACCATATCGATGTTGAGGACTCTGCTGCACCTATCATTAATGACGAGGGTAATATGGTCGGAGCGATCATAGTCTTTCATGACGTTACCGAGAGTAAAGCAATTGCTGCCAAAGCCTCCTACTTAGCGAGTTACGATCCACTAACTAATTTACCCAATCGTCTGCTGCTATTGGATAGAACCAAACAGGCGATCAAAAACGCGGCAAGAGATCACAATTTGTGCGCAATGTTGGTGCTTAATATAGATGACTTTCAAGGTATCAATAACACGTATGGGTTTACTATTGGCGATCAATTATTGATTAACGTCGCTGAATTTTTACAACGTTTTTTACGCGAGAGTGATACCTTATCGAGACACAGCGCAGATGAATTTGTCATATTGATGTCGGATGTAAAAGAGGATCACTGTGTTGCAGATTTGTCAAGGCGCTTGCTAGAGAGTTTAAGCACAGAATGGCAAGTACTAGATTATACTTTTAATATTACGTTTAGTATCGGCGCCGCCATTGCTCCTACCGACAGCACAACTGCCCAAAGTTTATATCGGCACGCCGACACGGCAATGCATGAAGCAAAGCGCAACGGTAAAAATAGCTATAAGTTTTTTTCTAAAGAAATTGAGACCGCTCAAAAAAACCAATATCAAGACATTCAACGATTAAGAGAAGCAATAGAGAATGACGAAATAAGGGTTTTTTATCAGCCACAAATCAATGGTTTGAACCAACGAGTATTTGGCTGCGAAGCACTAGCCAGATGGATCAAAGAAGACGGCACGATGGTGTTTCCTGATATCTTCATCCCACTGGCTGAACGCTCAAAACTGATCATTCCTTTGGGCATAAGCGTTATGCGCCAAGCATGCAAACAAGCCGTAATATGGCAAAAAAACAATCCAAAGTTTAGCATGTCCGTCAATATCTCTCCGATTCAGTTTAACCAAAGCTTAATTAGCACCGTCACCGATATTTTAGCCGAAACGGGCATGCCAGCCAAAACTCTTGAACTTGAAATAACGGAATCAACGCTGCTCAACGACAAGCATAGCCGTCAAACATTTCTCGCGCTCAAGTCGCTTGGCGTAAAAATATGTATGGATGACTTTGGCACGGGGTATTCAAGTCTCGCCTACATCAAAAAGTTTCCGCTTGATGTAATCAAGATCGATCAGAGTTTTGTGCTTAATATGCTAGACGATATGGTCGATATTACGATTATCGAAACGATCATCAAACTAGCCAAAAATCTCGGTTTAGAACTTATTGCTGAGGGGGTTGAAACAGAGGCGCATGCGCAAGCGCTGCTTAAAATGCAATGCTTAAAGTTTCAAGGTTACCATTATAGTAAACCTCTTCCTGCAGCAGAGCTGAGTGAGTTTTTGAAACGCTAAGCAAATGCTTGCGTTGCCAATTAAACATAAGCAATACGACTATTTTAAACTGTTACGGCTTTTTGTTCACAGGGTCTACAGGCTTTGGTGCAACGGGTATGGTTACCTTTATTTTTTCTTTTTCTTTTTGCTTTTCATTGCTTCGTTGAAAAGCATCGTACTCGTCTTTATAATCTTGGATACTGACAAAATCACCTTGCAAGCAGGCTTCACGCTCTCTATCTACATATTGCTCGCAGCGCTGCATGCGTTTCTGCTGTTCGTTAAAAACAACGTCTTTTGCAACACATCCACTCAACAAGACTAACGCGCCAGAGAAAATTAGTAATAAGCCTTTTTCAAATTTCATCCTATTTATCCTGATGATAACTGCGTTACTTAATATTAGTCCTCATTTGATTTATTTGTTAGCTAATTTTTCAATTCCCCTCAACTCT
>Ga0115565_10002072_pt1 | contig 15812 bp, 15 predicted proteins | sample COGITO_mtgs_1105_FD_87199 | JGI IMG/M metagenome (GOLD analysis project Ga0115565, IMG submission 87199) | Pelagic marine microbial communities from North Sea - COGITO_mtgs_110530 | ecosystem: Environmental > Aquatic > Marine > Epipelagic | place: Germany:Helgoland, sampling site Kabeltonne... | reverse complement strand
TTATTGGTTATTACAGTGAAATTAGGCCGCATTCATACAACGGTGGATTGACCCCGAATGAATCGGAATACAGGTATTGGAAATACTATAAACCCGTGGCCAAAATGACTTGACCACTTCACTCGTTAAGCGCTTAAAAGCCGTGATAACGTACAAACTCTTTATTATCAGCGCGTACTGAGCGCACCTCGTTCGCGGCAAAACTTGGATCAGGATAGCCTAAGGCAATGCAAATCATGATCGCTTCATCATCCGGAATTTGCGCATACTTATGAACCACATCTGATTGCATAATACCTTGTCCGTTTATCACACACCCCAACCCCAAGTCCCATGCCGCCAGCACGATACCATAGGCCAATGCACCCAGACCAAACTGAGTAATGCCAGCCGGCTCCAAGGATTTATCATATGTCAAAACAAGTGATACAGGCGCGTCAAACTGTCTGAATCCGCGCATCATCCAATCCATGCGTTTTTCTTTATGGTCTCGCGCAATCCCCATCGCTTCAAAAAGTTGAACAGCAACATCAATTTGTCGGCGGCGATGAATACCTTCGTAGTCTTCCTTGTAAGGAAAGTCTCGCACGTGAGGCTTTCCAGCAAGCGTATCATTAGTGTTGCCCTCGCGGATATTGGCCAAAACATCCCCTGTTACTGCATGAATACGCCATGTTTGGGTATTGTAAGAAGACGGCGCCCATTTGGCAGTATTGATGACAGCGTCGACAAGCTCTTTTGAAACAGCTTGTTTTGTAAATCCTCGCACGCTCTTGCGAGAAGCAGCGAATTCTGCAAAGTTCATAAAACCTTTTCCTATAATGTTTTGCTCATGAGCATAAACACTGCCATTATTGGGCGCAACCATCGGCTGATTTTTTTGACTGATAGTTAAATATCATTCATTTACGCACAAGCCTACTTTATCTATTGTGTTTTCTAAACTCGCTTGGGCTCACACCCGTTGATTTTTTAAACCGTTTTGAAAAATTAAAAACATTTGAATATCCAGTATAACTGGCAATGTGAGAGATAGACCAACGTGTGCTCAACAGTAAGCTTTTTGCTCGCTTTATTCTTAAATGAATTAATTGTTGCATCGGACTTCTGCCAAAACTTACTTGGCATAAGCGGTGTAAATGTGGCGGTGAGTAATGAGCTCGCTTGCACATTTCAAGAATATTCCAATCAAACTGAAGTCTCTTTTCTATTTCATGGAATAAATCGTAAATTCGTTGATGCGGGTGATTTTGTTGCTTACTTTGCAACATTTGATTGATGTAGTGACTGACTAATGGCAAGGCTCCGTCGCGCAATTTTGGATTTGATTCACTGAACAATATTTCCATAGCGAAATGGAGTGACGCTAGACGCTGATTAGCAAGCACTGTCGCTTGATTACAGAGAAGATGCTGCCAACGAGCGACATTGGCCAAGTTAATCCAAATAATATCCCAATGCGCACTATCAATGCTCACAGAGAAAGCCTTAGTCGCCGGCAAAATAGCAAGGCTGTTGGCAGTCAGCACAAATTCATCTTGTGAGGTCAATAATCGGCCCTGACCACTAACGGTATAAAACAAAGTGTGCTCTAGTGGAAACGTACGTGCAACCTGATAGCGCCCTGATAGATTTGAACAACCCGCCAACGTAACTTGTAAGCCTTCAAGCTCAGCCAAAATACTCATTTCTATAAAGCGTTCAGAGCAGTTAGGACCGATTTCTAGCGTATCTTTTATTGGCTCAAGCATAGACTAAATCATAGTTTTGGATAAATAGTTGATAGCTTTGAGCATAAACTAAATGAATAAATTTAGCTATATTGAGCGCAAAACTGACGTCGGTCGTTGCCCAATGCTCAGGATACTTATTCACTGTATATCTATTAAGGAATCTTATGTCTTCTATTCAAAGTATCATTGAGCGCCGTGATTGGGAAAACCAATTAACAGTTCAAATTAATCAAGTAAAAGCACACAGTCCCCTTAATGGATACACCAGTCTGCACAACGCTTTAAACAAAAATAGTACACAAAAAAAAACGCTGAACGGTCAATGGGACTTTAAACTCTTTGACAAACCTGAAGATGTAGATGATTCCCTACTAAGCAAAACGGTTGCAGAAGATTGGCAATCAATTGCTGTTCCCTCAAACTGGCAATTACAAGGTTATGACAAACCCATTTACTGCAACGTTAAGTATCCGTTTGCTGTCAATCCTCCCTTTGTACCACAACAAAATCCGACGGGGTGTTATCGCACCGTATTTGACATCAGCGAAGCACAGTTGGGTCAGCGTAACCATATTATCTTTGAAGGGGTTAATTCTGCTTTTCATCTATGGTGTAACGATCAATGGGTTGGCTATTCTCAAGATAGTCGCCTACCCAGCGAATTCGATCTGAGTCGATTTTTAACAGTAGGTAACAATCGCTTAGCCGTCATGGTACTTCGCTGGAGTGACGGTAGCTATCTAGAAGACCAAGACATGTGGTGGCTAAGCGGCATATTTCGGGACGTAACCTTACTTACAAAGCCGCAAGCACAGATAAGAGACGTTTTTATCACCAGTCACTTGGATGCGTGTTATCGAGATGCCCAATTACGCGTCAAAACGGCGATCGATGCGCCACGTGGTTATTCAATTAAAGTACAGGTTTTTTATGAACAAAACCCGATTTGTGACCCGCAGATTGAACACACAAATAACAAACGAATAGATGAAAAAGGGGGTTGGCATGATCGCGTATTTCACGATATTGCTATCACCTCTCCTAAAAAATGGAGCGCTGAAACACCTGACTTATATCGCTGTGTTGTTAGTCTTCTTGATGACAGTGGGCGTGTTGTTGATATTGAAGCCTACGATATCGGTTTTAGGCAAATACAAATCATCAATGGTCAACTTTGCCTAAACGGCAAGCCGTTGTTAATTCGTGGCGTCAATCGGCATGAGCATCATCCACAAAACGGTCATGTGGTTAGCGAAGAAGATATGCACAGAGATATCATTTTGATGAAGCAGAACAATTTTAATGCCGTACGAACTGCTCATTATCCCAATCACCCACGCTGGTATGAACTGTGCGACCAACTGGGCTTGTATGTGGTAGACGAGGCCAATATTGAAACCCATGGTATGTTTCCTATGGGTCGCTTAGCCTGTGATCCGCAGTGGGCTGGCGCTTTTATGTCACGCTACACGCAGATGGTAGAGCGAGATAAGAACCATGCATGTATTATTATTTGGTCACTGGGTAACGAATCTGGCTATGGTGCCACGCATGACGCAATGTACAGTTGGTCAAAGCGTTTTGACTCCTCTCGTCCCGTACAATATGAGGGAGGTGGCGCTGCGACGACAGCGACGGATATTATTTGTCCGATGTATGCGCGGGTAGAGACTGATATCAAAGACGACGCAGTACCCAAATATGCGATTAAAAAATGGCTAGGCCTGCCGGGTGAAACACGCCCGCTGATATTATGTGAATACGCACATGCAATGGGTAATAGCCTGGGCAATTTTGATGATTACTGGCAAGCCTTTAGAAGTTACCCCAGACTGCAAGGCGGTTTCATCTGGGATTGGGTCGACCAAGGTTTAAGCAAAACCGATAGCGATGGCACACACTATTGGGCTTATGGAGGTGATTTTGGTGATGAAATAAACGACAGACAATTTTGTATTAACGGTTTGTTGTTCCCTGACCGCAGTCCTCATCGAGCCTTTTTGAAGCAAAATACAGCCAGCAACACTTGCAGTTTGATCTTCAACAGCTTTGTGCTACTCGCTATCAATTGAATGTATTATCAGACTACGTATTTCGCACAACGGATAACGAAACCCTTATTTGGGGCTTATTAGAAAACGGCATAGTCATTGAACAAGGCCAATTTGAGCTAAATGTTGATCCGCAAACGTCAGTAAAGCTGATAATTGAGAGTCGTGCAGCGTTTAAACCTGCAAAGCAATATCATATAAATATCGATGTTGTGCTTGCAAAAGACTGTTCTTTTGCGCACGCCGGATACGTTATTGCGACTGAGCAATTTCGCCTGAGTAATCAGCATAGTCTAATGTCAGAACAATTGATTTCAAAGCGCCTAATCGATTTACAAGATGCCCTGATAGTGACAGACAATCAGCAAAGCGTTACAATTCAAAGCCCTAAGTCTAGTCAGCATGATAATTTCAACATTGTCTTTGATCGCCACTCTGGATTAATACAGCATTGGCAACAAGGAGACACTTCATTAATTAGCAGCGCATTAGTCGACAATTTTTACCGAGCTGCGCTCGACAATGATATCGGTATCAGTGAGGTTGACAACTTAGATCCTAACGCATGGCAAGCTCGCTGGATGGCGGCTGGTATAGGAAAATGGCAGCGTGAGTGCACCTTATTTGATGTCGTAAAGTCAACCCACGATGTGCGTGTTAACTGTTGGTTTGACTATACTCATCAGGACGTCGTGCAAGCAAAAACAAAATGGCTATATACGATTGATGCTACAGGCAATCTGCTTGTGTCGATTGACGTCGTGTTAAATCAGACCTTACCCCCAATGCCGCGTGTTGGCATCAGTCTTAGTGTTCCAATAACACCTGACATGTCAGTAACTTGGAACGGATTGGGTCCGTTTGAAAATTATCCTGATCGCAAAGCTGCAGCGCGCACTGGAGAATACTGCTTGCCATTAGCACAACTACATACCGATTATATTTTTCCCAGCGACAATGGCTTACGCAGTGACTGCAGTCGTCTAAAAATAGCCAACATTGAGGTGTTAGGTGAGTTTTTATTTACGGCAAGCGTGTATTCAGCCTTTGCCCTGAATAGCGCCAAGCATACTAACGAATTGACTGCTGACAATGTTGTACACGTCAACATCGATCACAGGCATATGGGCGTTGGAGGTGATGATTCGTGGAGTCCCAGTACTCATAAAGCTTATTTGTTGAACGATAAAAGCTATGCTTACTCACTCACTTTAAGCCCATCGAAACACTCATAATCGAGAGACTATTTAGGCTTTTTACTGTACAACATCGATGCTAGGACACGATCTTGTCTAACTAAGCCATGATACAAGGCAGCCAAGACATGAGTCACAATCGTAATGATCAACAACCAAGCCATGAGGGCATGAAACTCTCTAAAAAATGCATACGTTTTGATGTTAGCGTCTACCAAGTGCGGAAGATTAAACAAGCCAAACACTGAGACCGTGCGTCCATCAGCACTTTGCATCAGCCATCCAGATAGAGGCATCAGCAACATCGCGGCATACAATGCAAAGTGCGTCAGCTTGGCCGCCATCACCTTAAGTTTTGATAGCTTTTTGGGTAGCTTAGGTCTTTCCGTAAGGTACTTATTTACCAATCTTATAATCACCATCAGCAATAGTAACGCGCCAAAAGATTTGTGTAGGCTAAGCGCCAAAGGTTGCCAGACAGCTAAGCTTTCGACCATTGATAAACCAATTAACAACATGGATATGATCAGCACTGCCATGCTCCAATGCAACAATCTGCTGCGTGCAGGGTAATATTTGATTGGCTTGCGGCTATTCATTTATAAACTCTCCCTCTACGATTACACGGTCATTGTCATACGAGGCGTTCATTTGTATTCACCTATTAACACTTCTTTTGCTCTTCTTCTATATGACTCTGCATAAGCGGCAGAGCGCGCACGCAGTATGGGGTCAGCAGTAGCTTCAAGCCCTTGCGGTAAAATTAAAGGATCGAAGTTAAGATGCTCACATGCTCCGCCTTTTTGAGCCTGGGATCCGTCAATACTAATTTTGCCTGCATTGATCACTTGTCGTGTGCTAGGCCACAACACTGTCGGATCCGATACATCATCTTCTTCGCTTGCGAGGGTGAACAATAGGTCAAATTGTATAGCTTGGTTTTGCAGCATAGTGGTCAACTGTTGCTGCAGCGCATCTGGGTCAGACGCCTGCATCACTGGAATATCACCTTGCAACTTACTCGGCACTGCCTGCCAACGAACGGCTTGTTTTGTCCCACTTTGGTTAACTAAATAAAACGCATTAATGCTGTTGTATATTTCACCTGCAAAACTATTGGCGGGTGTGTATGTTTGTTTCCATTCTAAAAAGTCTTTGCTTTGGGGATGCGATGCAAAAAATGCTTTGATCTTGTTGGGATCCCGTTGATTCGTTTCAGGGTCCGGTGCGAGAGCTAACAACTGCTCATAGAATTCGTCTGGCGTGCCTACGGCCATCACCGGAGGCGTGTTCATAGCACTTCGCCACTGGCTGCTGAGATCATCAGATTGTTGAATGGACAACGCCAAACTGCGGACAGGCGCGTTCAAGTCAGGTGCACTTGGATCGTTTCCAGCGATTGAAAAGCGGCCTACAAATGGAAATTGACCCGTTCTCAGCACGCTAGCCTCTGAGAGTTCGGACAAGGCGCCATTAGATTCAAACACACCACTAATGCAAATCCCTTTTGCATGTGCTCTTCTATAACCTGGATGCGAAATTGCACCTTGTTGTAAATCTACAAATTGTGACGCACTGACTGACTTTTTGCCTGCTAAAGATGACAGCTTATAAGCCAACATAAGTGCAACTGGCAGTACAATGATAAATATAATTAAGCGCGCCTGCTTCTCTGTAATTTTGCTTTTCATTCTGTGTTTAAAGCGCGTTCTTCTTGAGCCTTTCATACTCTCAATTTACCCCATTTCTATCTGTTGTCATTTACTCAATCTTAGTTACAATTTTAACATGAACCTGTCTATATGTATAAGCTTACTAAAATCATGTACATAGAGTATTAAATATTTATCTTGATATCAAGATTTTAATCCACATTTGATTGCGTCATTATTTATTTGACGCGCGCGTCAAGTAAACGTATCTTAAATTTTCAACGAAAAAACATGACTTCTTTTTAATGGATGACGTTCAAAAAAAAATTCAACAGTGGACGACTGTTTTACCCAGTCTAAATACACAGCCAATGGCACTTACATCTCGCTTACAGCGCGCAAACAAGCATATAAATGACGAACTCAATCTTACGTTTAAACAGCATAAAATAAGTGATGCAAGCTTTGATGTTATGGCCACCCTTTTGCGTTCGGGCCCACCTCATTCGCTTTCTCCTGGTCAGTTACTTGAGCAAATGCTGATTACATCCGGCACCATGACAACCCGCATAGATAAACTTGAGAAAAAAGGCTTAGTCAAAAGAAAGATTAAAAAATCGGACAAGCGCAGTGTAAATGTCGCGTTGACGAAGAAAGGCTTAAAACTAATTGAGGAAGTTGTTTTAGAACACGTAAAAAGGCAAGAGAAAATTGTCTCTATATTTTCTGAAGATGAACAATTGATGTTTATCAATTTACTGCAAAAATATTTACACAACGCCGACAAAAAACACAAATAGAAAGGCCGCTGAATTCAGCGGCCTTTGCACCAGCATAAAGCGATAGTACGATTAATTACCCGACAAGGTCTCTGTAATGACCGTATCAATAACGTGAATAACGCCATTGGTTGTGTAAATGTCCGTGACAATTACGTTTGCACCTTGCACTTGCAAAGATACTTGCTGTTGCGTGACCTGCCACCAAACCATGTTAACGCCCTGACCATTAGTGTCTCCTGGCGCGCTGTCGCCCGCAAAGAAATATAAGGGACGGACTTGATATGCTGCTTGCATAGTGCCATCGCTACGCTCAATGACTGATAGTCCGGCAACTGAAGACGCTTCGCCGTCAGTTACCGTCACTGCTGGCCAGTTGCTTGCACATGCATCGTTACACATACTACCAGACGTTCCCAAGTCATTATCGAAGACATACACAGTGTTTCCAGGCGCACTCGAACCCATGCCGCCGACCAATCGTTGATTAACTGCGTCATACGCAACCTCCGTCATTTGGTTATTCATAGCAGCAGAAAAATCGACCAGTGATACACTCACGTCATTGCCTGATAATGTGTCTACACTCTTTCCGTTTGCCGCAAAGGCAGCTAGGGAAGACACTTCGTTGCCACCGATAACGTGCTGCAACAGCACGCCGGTCAACGCGTCCACATCATTGAGAAGACCACTTAACACACCACTGTCAATTTTCGCAAACGCGGCATCGGTAGGGGCAAACACGGTAAAAGTTTGCGTTTCATCGGCTAAGGTATCTACCAAGTCTGCCGCTGTCAACGCGGCAACTAAGGTTTCAAAATCAGGATTAGCCAAAGCAACCTCAACGATATTTTGACTTGGTTCACCTTTCACAGATGGCGGCAATATGACTTGGTTGATGACATGTATAACACCGTTGCCAGCCATCACATCAGCTAACGCGACCGCTGACTTGTTAACAAACAAAGTAGAACCACTTAATGATAAAGCTAGATCTTGTTGGTTTGCGGCAGTCACCAAATTATCATCAGACTGAGCAACTGTTACCGCAGTATCTTGCAGCACCGTCGAACCAGAAACTACGTGATACAACAGAATGTTTCGCAGCGTATCAGTATCAGCCAACAAGGCATTGATGGTGTCTTGTCCTAACAAGGCAAACGCTGCATCCGTCGGTGCAAACACCGTAAACTGAGTGTCAGTGTCAGCTAGCACAGAATCGAGCCCAGTTGCCTGAAGTGCAGCAACTAAGGTAGTAAAACTGCCGTTGGCAACGGCTACGTCAACTATGGTTTCGACGGGAGCAGGAAGGGCTACATCCCCTACTATCACCATATCGATCACATGAATAATACCGTTGGTAGTATATATATCAGTGGTAACCACGTTAGCGCCGCCAAAGGTCAGCGTATTTGTATCTGGGTTAATATTGACAGTAATTTGTGCTCCTGACGCAGTCTCCGGCGACGTACCATTTAAACTAAATGCAGTGACTGAATCCACTTCACCCGTAACAACATGCTGTAGGAGAATATCACTCAACACCTCTGGGTTAGCTAAAAGAGCTTCTAAGGTGCTTGGTTCCAACATCGCAAACGCTGCATCAGTGGGGGCAAACACAGTAAATGACTGACTGTCGTCAGCAAGTGTATCAACTAACCCAGCGGCCTGAACGGCTGTTACTAAGGTCGTAAAATTACCCGCTGCAATAGCAGTGTCTACAATATTGCCAGACGGCTCACCACGAGGCGTTGGCGGGATTAACACAGCATCAATGACATGAATAATGCCATTGTCAGTCATAAGGTCTGTCACGGTCACCGTTGCCGTATTTACCAACAAGTTATCACCTGATAACGACAATCCGACACTGGCGCCATTAACCGTTTCAACCGTTGATCCGGCGGCAGCAATGGCAGCCGCGGCGTTTACTTCACTCGCTAGCACATGGTACGTCAAGATACTTGTTAAAGTATCTGTATCGGCTAGCAAAGCATCAATCGCTTCTTGACCTAGCAACGCAAACGCAGCGTCTGTTGGTGCAAACACTGTAAACGTGGCTGTTTCGTCATCTAAGGTTTGGTCTAGGCCTGTCGCTTGAAGTGCCGCCACCAGTGTCGTAAAGTTTCCATCAGCTACTGCCGCATCCACAATCGTTACCGCAGGTTGTGCCGGAGGTGCAATGGTTACTTCAACATCATCATCATCGTTGCAGCCTTGCAAAAACAGCATGGCTGAAAAAACTATTAATCCTGATACTATTTTTTTCATTGTAGTTCCTGTCAATGTTGTATGAACAATCGTGTATTTGAACGAACATAGATTTTGACCAGATCATAAAATTAACAAGCGAGGTTGAGCATGACCGTAAAAAACTAAAAATTATAAAATAAGGTGTTGATAAATATCACATTACCTCATTGTTAAAGTTTTGTAATAAAGCACAAATGAGCTGATATTAGACAGGATATTTTGGTACTTGTTATCGATAGCGTGCTGCCCTAAACCAGACTAAGCACGCCATTATTAAGTATTTTGGGGGGCTACCTACATACCCAGTTCGTTGAAGAGTGCTTCGAATGAGAGGTGGGCTCCGAGGTTAACAGTGTGTTTGATAGAACGAGCAACGTCTCGAGCCGAAATAAGACCTCGAATCTCGTGTCTCGTGCGGTCGATAACCAAACAATGTTGCTGATGGTTATTACGCTGCGTCTCCAGCACATCACTGACAGTCGCATCGAGAAGGTCTTTGTAATCAAAGCATTTGAGACTTTCTTTGCTGTGCATAAAGTCACTCACCAAAAGCTCGTCTCTGGCGGTACTTTTACTCACTTTTTTGAGAATATTCTCTTCACGCAAATCATGTAATCCAATTAGTCCAATAAACCTGTTGTTACTATCGACCACTAGTTTCATTTTTACATGGGCGCGTTTCATTATTGCCTCTACATCAATAGCTTTGGTGTTGGCTCCAATAACCCGCGGTGATATTTGACGAAAATCGGTGAAAATACTCAGAGCAGGTGTATTTGCCGACACGGAGATATGCTCTTCAGGCCATACTAAAACATCAATAGATTCGGTGTTGAACAATGTTAAACTTTTCATAAAACCTCTTTTTCATATTCAACAGCATAATATGCTGCTGTTGTAGACTAACTAATGGTTTGTCCAAACGGACAATTAAAAAGACATAGTTATGCGAGAAAAAGAGGGGGAGCTCGAATAGTGCTGATCTCATTGAGACTTGAAAAAGCCGCTTGGGAGGTGCAACGGCTTACCTGACCGCGATGTTTATAAAAAACAGATTCGAGACCTTTGCCTACCTGAAGGTCACCTTCGTAGCTATCATCTGTACTTATTTCAGAAAAACCCGCACTGCTCTGAGCAAATGCGCTTACATTATGTAAATCATCACTTATACTGCTGTCTTGCTTTTGTTCATATGTGCTGGAGGGACTATCGCCAAACGCACACAAGCAACCAAAAGTCGCTATTAACAGTAGCACTAAAAACGTGTTTTGCATTAACGGGTCTCTGATTGCTTGTAAGATCATCATGTAGACATTAAAAAAATAATCAAGTCAAAATTCAAAAATTTTCGCGCGGCACAATCCGCAGCGAAGACCACCGATTGAATGGTAGCTTTGGCAAAAAGATCGTCTTTGATATCATTACAAGGTTTTTCACATAGCCCACCAAAGTGCCTTTTTCGTAAAGTTGGCTCTACGTCATACTGGCAGGCTGTTGACTGATACGTTTTATCCAGCCACTAAATCAGCAATTTCGTTAACAAAATAGGGAATGTCATCTGGATTACGACTTGTAATTAATTTTCCGTCTCGCACTACTGCCCTATTTACCCAAGAGGCACCTGCATTTTCAACATCCTTTTTAATACTTGGAAAAGACGCTATATTTTTCCCTGCCACGAGGTCTGCTTCTATTAGCATCCAAGGAGCATGGCATATTGCCGCAATTGACTTTATATTATCTGACGAAGCAGCATCCCTCACAAATTGGACCGCAGTACTATTATTGCGCAGTAAATCTGGGTTCATCTGACCTCCTGGAAGCACTAGCGCATCAAAATCATCTACATTGACATCTTCTACCTGAGCATCTACAGGACATTTTTTAACCCACTCGTTTTGGTCCCAACCTTTAATGGAAGTGTTTCCGTTTATAGAAACAACGGTGACGTTCGCCCCCATGTTCTCGAGCTTTTCTTTGGGCTCAAACAGTTCGCTTTGCTCAAAACCATCCGTCGCAAGTATGACAATAGACTTTTTAGCTAATCTTGTTGAATTTGACATGTTTTTTCCTTTTTTTTAACGTTTATTTAACAGTGATAACTATCTACTCAGTGTGTACGTTTGCGCATTAGACGACCGTAAGAATGTCGTGCATTGCCGCAAAGCTATATCACTATTGGATGGGGCCGCTAGCGGTTAAACGCGCTGGTTTTAATCTGCTAGACGTTCTTGCATATTAGAGGCCACCCACTTCTTTAAAAATAAGCCATTGATAATTATAAATTTATTAATATCGTGATATCGGCAATTGAAATTACGAACAACACATTCAAGTAGCTTTTACATACGAACATGAAAATTTGAAGTAGCTTGGTATCACGGTAGATTAGAAATAGCGTGGCGATGATCTTCATTTACACCTGCACTGCTGATAAGATAGCGCGACAAAATTTGGGTTTGCGCACTGCGTAAACATATTCATTAGTATCATTGATTCGTTTTTAGGTAATTCATGGCTATTCCCTTACCTCCAAAGCTAGAAAAATATTTTAATCGTTTATCTATTAAGAGCCGTTTTTTTAACCGACTGCTCAGTTTCTTTTTCATGCCTTTTGTACATAAAAGCGGATTAAAAATGAATTTTGTGGAAGATGATTATTACGCAATTCTCCCAAAGCGACGTATAAACGTTAATTGGTACGGCACAATGGCAGGTGGCGCTATTTTAGGCAATTCTGAGTTAGCCGCTGGCTCTTATTTGTTTATGCTGAGCAAAGGCGAATATCGCATGATATGCACCCGTTTAAACTATCGCTTTTTGCTACCCACTATCGACGCGATTATGTACAAAGCACATGTTGATTTGGAAGAACTCACTGAAAAAATCAAAGCAGGTGGTAAGTTTAATATCGAGATGACAATAAAGGTGTTTAGAACGCATAAAAATAAAGCAACTCGTCGCATTGGAGGCGGCACCATTAGCTTTCATATGTGGCCTGTGGGGAACTAGGGTTGCCTCAGTATTTGCACTACGCTTTTTACTTAGCGTGCTCTTGGTTATGGTGCTTAGGTGGTTTTTTTCCCCTTATCCTAGCCCGTGATTATGGTTGGCCTGCAATCGCTGCATTTACGATATTCAATATCGGAGGTGCAACGGCAATGGGTTTTTATTTTAAAGGACGTAATCAGCAAGCCACATTTGAAAAACGACACAGGCCCGCCATCAGTTTATTTTCATATATTACGCTCGCTTATCAATTATTTTTTGTTACTTGGCTTGGTGCAACTATCGGACAACCCTATTTATTGGCCGTTGTATTAGCGATAGGAATGATTATTTATCTCGGTAAAAATCACATTACGTACTCGGCTATTGCGCTGTACTTTATCTCTATCGGTTTGTTTATAAGCTTCTTGGGCAGCGATTTTGCGCCCGTAGAGATAAATACCAAAAACGGTTGGCAGCATGCTTTCCTGCCCCTCGCTATCGGCTTTATCTTATCACCTTATTTAGACATTACTTTTCATCGCGCCGTCAAAAACAGCCCTCGGCCAAAGGTGACGTTTGCAATAGGGTTCGGCGTATTGTTTTTGAGTTTGCTGTGTTTTGTATTTATATACGCTGGCAGTCTAGGTGATGTATTTTTTAATCAAGGTGTTCCTGCCGCGATTATATATCCAGTGGTCGCCTTCTTAATGTTACAAACTGCCTTTACGATAGCCGCGCACGCTAGCGAACTAACGACTCAACAATATATAAAACCCGCTAGCTTAGCAGCTGTGATTTTAATATTGGCAGGACTTTCGCTAGGGTTGATATTTTTATTGAGGGACGCACTCATACCCTGGCTGAATTTACCGATAGAAGAAACACTATATAAAAGCTTCTTATTCTTTTATAGCCTCGTATTTCCCCTATACTTAATCATAGGTCGTTCAAAAGGTGTGTACCTGCTGGCACTCGCAGTTTGCACACCTGCTTATTCGATTGGTTTTTTAATCGGGGCTAGCTACACTTATACATTATCAATCGGCGCGGCAGTAATTATCTTATTTGCCGTAGCCAAACGTCTAAGCCTTATTCAACAAGACAAAGCCAGTATCTCAGACTAAAAATCAGACCACCCACTTATGTTCTGGTCAAGTCCAACCAGACACTTTCCTAAAGTAATTTTCATACTCAATGGGTGATTGGTCGCCGTTCGACGAATGCCAACCCACTATTCGACGACCAAACAAATCCATCACAATGGCTAGGTATTGCCAGCCTTCGCCCGTTTTCAGTAGAGTAAGAGACCAAGCGTAGTCGAACTATTTCTCAGCCTCTCCTCACCGAACCATACGTGCACCTTTCAGCGCATCCGCCTCCATTTCATGATGGCTAACAGCCATGGCAACGTCTTTGTAGCGTGACGTCACTGTATTTCTGGTTTCTAAACGCAGATATGGGTTTGTTTCCGGTAATCGCCACATGAAACGCATTTTGGAGCTACTCACTAATCGAAATAGCGATGCTCCACATACAATTCCACGATTGCTCTTACCATAGACAACCCATGTTGTCGCTTGGCTAGGTGTTGGTCACTTTATCCATTTCATCATTAAAGATTTAATAGAGCAGCGATACTTTGTTGCTAACCACTTAGCCAGTTTCCAGAATACAATACGGTCAATTTTACTATATACCTTGGCAGTAAAATCAGTATGGCGATAAAACTGTGCCCAACCTTTCAATTTCCGATTGATATGCTCAACTTTATCTACTTTGCTACGCGAATGGTCTGTGGATAGTGCTTGGCTAAGCGAATGTGAAAACGCTTTTGCCTTATCAAGTGGAATACCTGTGCTGTAAGGTGATGATGCTCAAACGCAGAATTGTGATATAAACGTTTGTCCATTATCGAATTCTTACATTTAATTCGACAACTCGGCAGTGCAGAGCATATCTGTATTTGCACCGCAGCATCATACTGCCTATTAATTCGTGTAGGCAGTGGCGACGTTTCAGCCCACAGATGCGGGTTAATCGGATCATGTTCTTCATCCGTTCACACGATAAGACACGTCGCCTGCCCACAGCTGGTTTGGACTAGGTCGGGTTAAAATTCATTTTCAACAAATTGTCAGCGACTGCATCGCTGTGTTTGCTCTAAGTTGTGACTTTATAAGCGATTCGCTGAGCAACTACCAAGCCCAAACATTTCATCAATCGGATGACACGATGACGTGTAATATCAAAACCTTCTTTGCGCAGCTTTTAACCCAGCTCACGGCTATCCAAACTTTCTCGACTTAGTTTAAAAAGCGCTTTCGCCCTGCGATGTAAATTCAGTGTTTGTGCACTAATAATTATCGCGGGACGATTTCGCGAAGCGTAGTAAACAGATTTGCTAACATGCATCACTTTGCACGACATAGCAACTGGGTACTGTTTACCTAAACCTGTTGTAAATGAATACTTTATTTCATTTCTTTTGCGAAAAACGCTCATTACTTGAATCCTCAGAAGCCTTTTTAATATTTCGCGTTCCATGTCCAAGCGCTTTTTGTCTTTCCTGAGCTGAATGAGTCCAGCACGCTCATCCGTCGATAACGCTGATTCCTCATTTTCTTGCTTAAACTTCGCTACCCAGTTATAAAGTAATTCATCGGTAATATTTAACGAAGCGGCTGCTTCAACAACTGAGTAACATTGCTGTGTTATCAGTGCTCAGATGTCATCTTTTTAATTTCCTTGATGATCAACTCGGTTTCTTTTGAGCTAATGTTCAGTGTGTTTGCCGTGACAAAGGAAGGGGACTTATACAATTCGATAAGCTTGTTATTAACTATACGTAAAAAATCTTTCGAAGCTTGATTTTTGTTACACATTATGTGCCCAGACGATACTGGCTTTACGCCAGCAATTCTGTAGGATAGTAAATGTAGCGGCTTTGAGTCATTCTCGAAGTCAGTAACTTCAGAAGGGAACATAATGGCATAATCGGTTCGGCCTCTTTCTATCATTTTTGTCAAACTGCCATGTGATGACAATCCTTGTATTATTACTTTGTTCTTAGCGGGTATAGTTTTTAATACCTCGTCGACTAAATTGCCGTAACTAATAATATCCCAAAGCATAATGACTTTATTGTTGCCGGTAAACA
>Ga0115565_10002065_pt1 | contig 15836 bp, 11 predicted proteins | sample COGITO_mtgs_1105_FD_87199 | JGI IMG/M metagenome (GOLD analysis project Ga0115565, IMG submission 87199) | Pelagic marine microbial communities from North Sea - COGITO_mtgs_110530 | ecosystem: Environmental > Aquatic > Marine > Epipelagic | place: Germany:Helgoland, sampling site Kabeltonne... | reverse complement strand
CTGAATGGATATTTACCTTTATTGTTCTCCGTCTAAAAATTGCAATATGAAACAAATAACCTTAGCCCAAAGATATGAAATTGCCACACTGTATAAGATTGGCAAGACGCAACAATATATTAGCGATCTACTAGACTTACACAAGTCCAGTATTAGTAGAGAGCTTTACCGTAATTGCGATAAGAGAAGTGGAGAATACCGAGCCTTGCTAGCAGATAAGAAATGCAGAAAACGCCATCTAGAGAAGCCAAAGAAGCAATACCTAACTGAGCCTTTAAAGCTTATGATCGATGATTTGATCAGGAAAGAGTACAGCCCAGAACAGGTTAGCGGACGGTTAAAAGAACAAGGTATAGCCTGTGTAAGTCCAGAGGCCATATATGTGTACATCTGGGAAGATAAAAAAAGAAATGGTAACTTATATACCTATCTAAGAAGACGAGGACGAAAGAACAAAAAACGTGGTGATACGCTAGCCGGGTGTGGGTTTATAAAGGACAGATTAGGCATTGAGAAAAGACCAGTAGCGGTAGCTCTTAAAAAACGCTTTGGAGATTTAGAAGCAGATACTATTGTAGGCAAAGACCATAAAGGCGCATTGGCAACCATAAATGACAGAGCATCAGGAATGCTCAAAATGAAGAGGACTAGCACAAGAGAGGCAAGCGAAGTAGGTACTACTATGAAAGAACTTTTAGAGGATTGGATTCCTTATATTAGAACAATAACATCAGACAATAGAAAAGAATTTGCGCAACACAAAAATGTGGCTGCTAACTGTTACATAGACTTTTACATTGCCAACCCCTACTACTTAAAAACATTGTGCACTACTATAATTTAAACATATAGTAGTATTAAATACCTAAAACAGCCTTAGCAATCATAAAATAAATTAATATCCCAAAAATATCATTGCTTGTGGTAATAAAAGGACCCGTAGCAATAGCAGGGTCAATACCTCTTTTATGTAAAAATAATGGCGTAAATGTCCCTATAAACCCAGCAACTACAATTACGGCAATTAATGATAGTGATATAGCCAGTGCTGTAAGAAAGCTACCTTTCCAAATCCATGTAAAGAATAATAGCAGTGTGGCAAGTATTACTCCATTTAATAATGCTAACAACATTTCTTTTACAAGTCTGTTTCCAATACTTCCTTTAATATCATCGTTAGCCAAACCTTGTACAATTATAGCGCTAGACTGCACACCTACATTGCCTGCCATAGCTGTTATTAAAGGTGTAAACAAAAACAATATAGTGTACTTGCTAAACATTTCTTCAAAACTACCCATTATCACGGCAGCACCAGCACCACCAAAAAGCCCTAAAATGAGCCATGGTAGCCTAGCTTTTGTGAGCTCCCAGATACTATCATCTGCCTCTACATCTTGCGAGATTCCCGCAGCCATTTGGTAATCGCGATCTGCTTCTTCTCGGATCACATCTATAATATCATCAATAGTAATACGTCCTACAAGTCTTCCTATCTCGTCTATAACAGGAATAGCTTCTAGATCATATTTACTCATTATTTTAGCAACTTCTTCTGGCTTTTCATTAACATTAACAGAGTCTACCTTAGCAATGTAAACATCTTTAATTTGTGCAGTATTGCTAGCAGTTAGTAAATCTTTTAGAGAAAGTCTCCCCATAAGAACATCTTCCTTATCTACAACATAAATGGAGTGTACTCTAGTTACGTTTTCTGCTTGCTCTCTCATTTCTTTAATACAGGCAAGAATGTTCCAAGTATCCCGTACGCGTACTAACTCTTTTGCCATAAGGCCACCTGCTGAATTTTCATCGTAGCGTAGGAGATCTACAATATCTCTTGCATGCTCACGATCTTCAATTTCAGAAATTACCTGTTGTATTAACTCTTGAGGGAGTTCTCCAATTATATCTACAGCATCATCTGTATCTAATGCGCCTAGTTCTTCAGCAATCTCTCTAGAAGAAAGGTTTGCTAAAATAGATTCTCTAATGTCTTCGTCTAGCTCTGTAAGAACATCAGATGTTTTCTCACTATCTAATAATTTTATTAGATAGGTAGCGGCATCTTCATCTAACTCATTTATTATTTCTGCAACATCTGCATAATGCACATCATTTAAAAGTGCATTTAATTCAGCATCATTCTGTTGTGTAATATGTTGAGAAATATTTGTTACAAATTCTTCTGTAAGTTTAAAGGGAGTCATCATTTGCTATTTTCTTCGTCAAATGTAAAAAATCTGCTACTGTCAATTGTTCTGGGCGTTTATCAAATATAATATCTTCTTTAAGCAAGTCTGAGAGCTTAAAAGATTTTAAACTATTCCTCAATGTTTTTCTACGTTGATTAAAAGCTGCTTTGACTAGCTTATACAAGAGTTTTTCATCAAATTCTAGTACAACGTTTGGTTTTCTTGTAAGCCTTAGCACACCAGATTGAACTTTGGGTGCTGGATCAAATACCTGAGGATGAACAGTAAATAAATATTCTGCTGTGTAAAAAGCTTGAACTAACACTGATAGTATACCGTAAGATTTACTCCCCTCTGGGGAACAAATGCGTTGTGCTACTTCTTTTTGAAACATTCCTGAAAACTCTGGCACTTGAGATTTCATTTCTAACATTTTAAAGACAATTTGCGTAGAAATATTGTACGGAAAGTTGCCAGTTATGGCAAATTGCGCCGATCCAAAAAGGCTTTTTAAATCATACTTTAAAAAATCTGCTTCTATAACCTTAAAATAAGTGTCACCTTCTAATACCTTCGGATGTTCTAAAGGGAAACTGTGATTCAGGTATACAATGGCCTCCGCATCTAAATCCATTGCAACCAAATTAATATCTTGCCGTAAAAGGTATTTTGTAAGTACACCAGTACCTGGCCCAATTTCTATAATTTGATTATATCCTACTAAAGATAGCGTTTCAGCAATTTGTTGCGCTATAGTCTCATCTTTTAAAAAATGTTGCCCTAGAAACTTTTTAGCTTTTATAGGGCTATGTTGTTTCCTGTTTTTATCCTTACCATAGAGGTTACTAGTATACTGCTTACTTTTCTTATTCATGCGTCCTCTTTATTTGGAATATTTATCTGGCAATATAAATCCAGACTTTAAGACCAGATAACAAAAGTACTTGCATTCTTTCATACAAATTGCCTTCAAAAGCATCTACCAATTTTAACTGAGTTTCAGTTAGGCTTAGTACCGTCCCTTCTAACCCTCCGTCAACATCAGTAGTAAGAGGTCCACTGCTTTCTTTTGCTGGAAACTTATCAGCCACCATCTTATCAGAGATAGTATAACCTTTTAAAACCTCTCTATGTCCATTTATTATCTTCTTGAAGACTCGCATCTGTATTTCATCATTTTGTAAATGACCATAGGCAAAAACATGATGCTTAGGTTTTGCTGCATCTGCGGTTTGCTCATAAAGCACTTCCAATTCCGTTGCAAAGGTAACAATGTCACCTGAGAATAATTGGTCTTCTGCTATTTTAAGCTTTGAAGCATCTTCGGTCAGGTATTCTACCAAGGAAGCAGAATCTTCTAGGGAGTATTGTGTAGCATAGGTGATTCCCCCCATTTCCTCTTCTACTAAAACGCGGCTTATTTTAATATCTACAAATTTACCAGTGGCTAATATATTAGGAATTTGCGTAGTTTTCATCCAACGAAGCCAAGCTTCATGAGAAGTTTCCTTTACATTACTAGTAACATTATAAATATGCATATTTTTCTATTTAGTGATTATTGGTTTACTGACTGCCTAATGAATGATTATTTCGGAATATTAGTAGTACGCTCAGGTGGTGCTAGAAAAATTTTTTCAATTTTATAAATCGATGGTTAACAACGTGTTTAAGTCCGTTTTATAAATAAATACCAACTACAAATATTCTGTAGGGCTATTTAATTCTAATTTTTTTCAAACTGAACGTTAATAAGGTTACGACTTTAAATCCAATAATTGATTTTAAGATTAAATTTCATTTAGAATCTACAACCTCCTGGATCTACTACTTCAAATAAATTACGGCATACCATGTAAAGCAATGACACTTGTACCCCAAACAATTAAAGAGGATAAAAATATGCCTACAGTATTTGCTAAAAATGCACCTTGGCGTTCCATTTTAAATATATAACTAGCAATGCTACCGGCATAAACGCCAGTTCCTGGTAAAGGGAGCATTACAAAAAAAATCAAACCGTAGAAACCATATTTCTTAATCTTATCTCCAGAGCCAATCTTTGCTTTTCTGGCTACGTAAATAGCTGATTTTTTGTAAGGCTTCCATCTAAAAAGATACCTATTTATATGTATTAAAAAAAAGTACATTAGCGGAAAAACCAGAACGTTGGCCATAAAACAACAAACAAACACAGCATAAATATTAACGTTATTAAATATACCATATGGGATACCAACTTTTGCCTCTCCAAAAGGGGAAATACTCCAAAGCATTGCAATTATAAGATCTAGAATCACTGTATTGTTTTTAAAGGATATAAAATTACGCTTCGCATATTAAAAGAGCTCTGGTAAAATCATAAAAAATATCTAAATTTAAAACGGTAGATTTTATGAAAATAGTATAAACTTAAGCAAAAATTTGACTAAGTTTTCGTGAGTTTAGACCATAGGAGTAAAGCATATCTAGTGAGATAAGATGTCCCTGATTCATTAAAATAATTACAGATTTTCATTTCTTCAATTACTAACGGTATCTAGTCACATGAATTTAATAACTGTTTCTAATGTGCCATTTTTGACACTAATAAGGGGCATGCAATTTTATAAGAGGTATTCCCTACATTTGCGATACAAAATTTAATTTATGACATTATTATTGATGGCCGCAGGAAGTGGTAGCAGATACGGAAAGTTAAAACAGTTTGATGATTTAGGTCCTAATGGAGAATTTCTCATGGAATTTTCTATATCAGACGCTTTAAGAAATAACTTCAAGCAGATTGTAGTAATAACAAAAGCAGAGAATGTTTCTTTTTTACAAGAATATCTAAGTAAGAGATTGCCAAAAGATATACAACTAGACGTTTTAGCCCAAGAAATAACAGATTTACCTGCTGGGGTTACTTTCAACGGAGCACGTAAAAAACCTTGGGGAACTGCACATGCAGTTTGGACGGCCCGTAAAGTTATTACAGGGCCATTTGTAGTTATTAATGCAGATGATTTTTATGGACAGGAAGCTTATAAAAAAGCGGCGGACTTTATAGAAGCGAATACTACAGATTATTCTTTGTTAGGGTATACTTTAAAAGAAACGCTTTCAGAACATGGTTCTGTTTCTAGAGGTGTGTGCAGCGTAAAAGGAGATGCGCTTATATCTGTACAAGAACGCTTGAAATTGGTACAGAAAGAAGATGGAGTACTAGATGAAGACTCTGGTATGAAATTTACAGGTGAAGAGCAAGCAAGTATGAATTTTTGGGTATGCAGACCTTCCCTCTTTAATAAAATAGAAACAGAGTTTAAAATATTTTTAAGGGATACTGATCGTATCGCCAATAGCGAGTTATACTTGCCATTTATGGTGCAAGAAATGTTGCAGGCAAATGAAATAGCAGTAAAATGTATATCCTCTGGTGGTGACTGGTTTGGCGTCACATATGCAAGTGATAAGGAAATAGCAGTTGCTAGTTTACAAGATAAGACAGATAAAGGTTTGTATCCTTCTCCACTTTGGAGCTAAAGTATCTTAGATTTAATATAGAAAAATTAAAGAGAGCTGAATTTGGTAAAAGCTCAGCTCTTTAATTAATTCTTGAAAACAAGAGCCTAAATACGCTACATCAAATTTTTTGTATCAAATGACTCATTTGTTTTATATATTATTTCCTTTATAGAATGTAGTTTTAAGTAAAACAATAAGCGTATTACATTTTGAGTGGCACTATTTAAAAAGAATTAACAAAATGGTAGTGGGGAGAAAGCAGTGATGTATTTATACGCTTAATGCGTTGTGTGAATTATTATTTATTCATACTATTTTTTAAGGCTAAGTATACGCCATTGCTCCAGCCAAAACCATCCTGTACAGGATATTCTCCTCCACCTGCTTCCAAGCTCAAATCCTCTACATTATACTTTTCTACAAATTTTCCAGTATTATTGTAAACTTTCTCATTAAGAGCAATCCACCTTGTTGCTATGGTATCAGCTAATTTATTAAACCCATAATTTCTCAACCCAACAACGGTTATCCATTGTAGTGGAGCCCAACCATTAGGAGCGTCCCATTGCTGTCCAGAATGGTATAAAGTAGTAACTACACCCCCTGACTTTAAAAAGTGTTTTTCAATATAGCTTGCAGTATTAGCTGCTTGAGTAGTATCTGCCATTTTAAAATATAGGGGATAAACCATGGCTAATGATTTTGCCCCTGTTCGTTTTTCAATCTTCCAATTATAATCTTCATAAATTAATGCTTTCTTATTCCAAGCATACTCATTTAAAAAGCGAATTCTATTATTCATGCGTTGCTCCAATAATTGGACATAGGCAGTATCCTCTTTATAACATTGAGTTAAAAGCGATTCCATTCCGTATATAAGTGCGTTGAGGTCTACAGGAATAATATCTGTGGTAATAATGTGCGCTATAGATTTCCCGTCTGCAAACCATCTAGAAGTAAAGTCCCAACCAGATTCTGCACCAGAACGCAAATCTTGATACATCTTTTTATCGCCAGAAATATTTTCCACCTGCTCATAATCTTCTCTAAAGGACTCTTGGCGAGGTGTTGTTCCGCTATCAAAATACCTATTCATTACCCCTGCCGAAGTGGGTACACAGTGTTTATAAGGTTTATTTGTAGAAATATGACCATCCATCCAAAACTCATATTCTGCACGTAACGCCGTTTTGTATTTTTTATAAATACTATTCCCCTTATACTTTGCCAGTAATTGCACCATCTGTCCAAAAAAAGGAGGTTGTGAACGCGTGATATAATAAGTTCTATTCCCGTTAGGTATGTGTCCTACTTTTTTAATAAGGTATGCGAAGTTATCTAGCATATTTTCAATCATGCCAAACTTGCCATTTTCTGCCAATCCTAACATAGTAAAGTAACTATCCCAATAATAGACTTCTCTAAATCTTCCGCCAGGTACTATATATGGTTTCGGTAAAGGAATTAATGTACTCCTTTTAATAAAACTATCAGATTTTCTAGTTAAAACTGGCCAAAGTGCTTCTACATGATCTTCTGCATTTAGAGAAGTATCAGATTTAAAACTAGAATTTTCATCAGAGGGCAGTTTAAAGTATTTGAGTACAAACGATTTCAGATTAAAATTTAATTTCTCTTTTTCATTTGCGTAAGCGGCTAAAATAGTTTCATAGTCTGTAAGAGCAATACAGTCTACAAATGTTTTACTATCGGCAAAAATATTTTGCAATTGCACATCTCTAAATAAATCTCCTAATTGAATATTAATAGGGATAATATCTTGTCCCACTAATGTCGCCTTAGAGTTTACCGTATTTACTTGATGGCTAGTTGTCTTTTGTACAGGTTTGCAAGACAAAACTAGAATGGATAGAAATAAGAGTATGTGTTTCATAGGTAGACAACTTTAAATTCTTAGAAAATTCTATAATTCTTTTTTATTATCTTTTTTAACAGCACTGGGCTGCTATTGCCATTCAAAATTTGTTTTCTGCTATATTCTAGATTGGTAGGTAAATAGGTTATGGTATCTTCCTTCTCTAGCAATTAACACATCATGTGTGCCTTGTTCTGCTATCTTTCCATTTTCTATAACTAAAATCTGATCTGCTTTTCGAATAGTGCTCAATCTATGGGCAATAACAAAGGTAGTTCTTCCCTCCGTTAAGGTAGCTAAACTTTTTTGGATAAGGGCTTCACTTTCTGTATCCAAGTTAGATGTTGCTTCGTCTAGAATTAAAATTTTTGGATTTGCTAGTATTGCCCTTGCAATAGCGATTCTTTGGCGTTGACCTCCAGACAGTTTTACTCCACGTTCACCAATTAGGGTGTCCAAACCATCATCAAACCTATCTGTAAATTCATTCACATATGCAGCTTTTACAGCAGCTTGAAGGGCTTCCTCACTTGCATTTGGTCTGGGAAACAAAATATTGTTTCGTATAGTACCTTCAAATAAAAACTCGTCTTGTAATACAACACCTAGATTTTTACGATAGCTATTTAGATTTACCTTAGAAATATCATGCCCGTCTATGGTAATACTTCCAGATTCTGGATTTAGAAAAGTAGCAGCCAAGCCAGCTATAGTACTTTTGCCAGAACCAGAACTTCCTACAAGGGCAACTACAGAGCTTGGATTTACTTTAAAACTAATATTATGTATGACTTCCTTATCCGCTTCGTAAGCGAAAGAAACATCATCAAAAACAATAGCACCTTTCATATTGTCTAGTTGAATAGTTCGGTTTTCTTCATCAAACTCTGGTGTCATATTCATAAGTTCTTCAGTCCTATCCAAGCCTGCTAGTGCTTCTGTTAATTGACTGCCTATATTACTCATTTGTACGATGGGCGCAACCATGAGACCTAATAGAAATGTGAAGGTTAGAAACTCCCCTATAGTAAGTTCATCTATCATAATTTTGTACCCACCAATACCCATAATGCCCGTGGTGGCAATGCCCAGTAAAAATGTAGAAGAGCTAGTCATAAGAGCAGTTGCCGTTAAACTTTTTTTAACGTTCTGGAAAAGCCGCTCTACACCTGCTTCAAAAATAGCATTCTCTTGGGCCTCAGCATTAAACCCTTTAATAACGCGTACACCACCTAAAGTTTCTGTAAGACGCCCCGTAACCTCTGCATTAATTTTTCCTCTATTTCTAAAGATAGGACGGATAATTTTAAAAGCTTTTAATGCGATTAGTGCAAAAATAGCAAGTGGTACAAGCGTGAAGAGTGTCATGGACCAACTTATTTTTAGTAATAAAATAAGGGATACAACAGCGGTAATTGTGCCACCAACTAGTTGTACTAAACCAGTGCCTATTAAATTTCTTACACCTTCTACATCAGACATTATCCTAGACACGAGCGCACCAGATTTAGCATTGTCAAAAAAGCGAATAGGTAGTGAGAGTACCTTTTTCTGAACTTGTGCACGGAGTTCAGAAATTAGGTATTGAGCTTGTACGCTCAGTATTTTCGTTAAAAGAAAAGAAGTAATTGATTGGACAAAGATTGCGAAGGCCACCGCGGCAACAAGCCATTTCAAAAAAGTAATATCCTTATTAGGAATAATATCATCCATTAAGTATTTAAGAGATAATGGGGCAACAAAACTGGTAGCTTTACTAATAATTATTAGAAGCAACCCAATAAACACCAGTTTCCTTCTGGGCCATATAATAGTTTTAAATGCCGTAAGTATATGAACTTTTTTTTCTGCCATAAATCAAAATTGAAACTATAGAAATATCTTAGAGTACCAAAATTAGTCTTTTAATAACAGGCATTAAAATACAAGTCAACTAAAAGAATTGGCAAAATATTATTAGGTTAGAATTATTCCTAAGAATTAGAAGTGCAAAACAAACAGTGGAGGTATTGAAAAAATAGCTATGCTGTAAATCAACGTTGGAGCATTAATAGAAGCAGGTAGCTAGAGCAATTTACTTAGGTTACTAACTTTTAGTAATAATTATAGTGGCTTTAGATCCTGTAGATAATAACCATTTGGTAGCGTAAATTAGTATTCCAGAATCATCATACATATGTACCTGCGCTGTATTCGGAGCAGATGAACCATGGTTAAGGGCTTCAAAATCTATTTTGTTAAAGCCTTTTTTAAGATCTACGTTTACACCTTTAAAGTCAGCAGTAAGTAAGACGTTATGATCTACTACTATGTCATTTACTAAAATGCGCACACGGTCGCCATCTACAAATTCATGGTCTCTACAAACAATTCCTATAAATTTGCTCTCACTTTTAATATCACCCAAGTATTGATCTGGAAAGAAACGTCCAGTGCCAGATAATCGTTCGCTTGGAGTTATTCTAGGATCAATTTTTAAATTTGCTCCAGCTTGCACAAGTTCTTCGTTAGAGAGCATTTGCACAGGATACGGTTTTTTATAATTTAGGCTGGGTAATTCTTGATTAGTAGAAGGTATATTTAAAGCAGAATTTTTACTTATGTTTTCCTTAGGGTTCATTATAGGTACCGCATCTATTTTCAGTGGCTTTTGAATAGAAAATTCTGTTTGAGAATATCCACAAGTATGCACTAAGAGTAAAACTGCAAACGGAAAAAAGATGTTCTTTATCATTACTTGCTATTAGAGTTCCAAATATATCAAATACCCTGCCATCTAAACTTTTTTTTCAAGTGCACGAGGTTTATCTTATTTAAAGTGTATTAGTAGCTCAGTACATTTTTTTGAAATCTAAAAAGCTATGGAATTTTATCATTATATTCACTAAAGTAAAAATCGTTTTCAGGTTATAGAACTTCTGAAAATTAGATCATTGAGAATAAATACCTAGCTCATAAGCCATTCAATTAATTACTCAACTATCATGAATATAACGGTGGGCATCTCTATTTATAGTGATTTATAGAGCAGGACTATTTTTTAATTCTATAAACTATCAGTACATCGCTTTCATCATTTACCACTAATTCTGGTTCACCATCATAATCCATATCTACCATATCTATAACTGAAGATCCGTAGATAGGAAAATTAGAAATAGACTCTGCATTACTATTAAATAAATAAGTTTTCTGATTTTGAATATCGGTAACACTAACATATATAGTATTCTTTATAAAAAAGATTTTTGGTTTTGTGTACACTCCTAAATCTAAAATTATTCTTTTTCCTTTTATTGTCAGGATATTATCATTTAATACAACTAGTGTTTTATCCGTAGCATCAAAGCTATGATCCGTATTTAATCGAAGATCTGTAGTCTCTATAGCACCTTTATGATCAATTTGATATAGAATACCTTGCGTAGTAGTAAAAGTAAATTTATCTAAGTATAGCGTTAATTCATTGGCAGAGAAATCAAATTGCTGCTTTAACTTTATTCTATCGTTGCCTGTTCTATTCAAAATTTTTAGTTTTCCGTTGGCGAGTGTTAGAAGTATAAAATCTTTAGTGCCAATACGGAAATGTTTAGGCCTACTGGTAATTATAGCTTCAGTTTTATTAGATCGGAAACCACGAACTATCTTTCCTCTAGAGTTATACATGAACACACGCTTGCCTTGTGCTACCAAAAACCTGTAGTTTTTATCGTTATTATAGTCAAACACAGCAAGAGGGGTAAGATTGCCGTCATTAAATTTAAAAGAAAAGGGTTTTATAGTTTTTCCGTTTCTATCTAGAATTAAAAATTCATTGTTTGTTGTAAAAGCAAACTGTAGTTTGCTGTTTTTGTATAAATCTACTTGAGTTATTTTCCCTTGGATTGCACCATTTAATTGTTTTTTCCAGAGCACCTTACCATTAGTTGCAATAAGGTATAAAATATTATGTACGTCTTGCACAAGAATTTCATGCTTTTTAGAGCTATGGTTTTTTACAAATTGTGGACTGCCTTGTACATCGGAATCTAATTGTATTTCAAATAATGGTATAACACTGCTTACTGTCTTTCTAGGATTAGTTTTCTTTATAAATAGATTAGTGTGATAAAAGTTGTCATCTAGAACTAGTTGACAACCAAACAAGTAATTATCAAGTTTGGTTTTTTTTAATTTATTTGAAATTTCAGTAAAGCCCTCTGATTCTAAAACTTGCTTTAGCCCAGCTTTAGTGTATAAAGTTAATAGAGAAGATTCTGTAGTAATTGCATCATCTAAGCTTTCAAACAAATTACCTTTGTTCAGCACATCTCCGCTTTTGTATGCAATAATAATCTTCTTTAGCGTCTCTTCGTTTTCTGTAAAAACAAATGTGTTCTTAAACACACAACTATAGTTTGCCTCAAAACTCTGTACAAGTGGTTTAAAAGAATCTTCAATAAAACGTGTCTTATTGTAAGTCCAAATATCACTTCCTTGAAAATCACTAGTTTGAGTTCTAAATTGGTTCAGTTGGTCAGTTAGCTCTTCAGCTCCTAGGGTTTTAATAAAAACTACATGATTATTCCTTAAGGTGGCAATACCCAATTCTTCCGTTTCTGAGAAAATGGAGTCAGATTTAAACTCTTCTTTAAATAGCTTTGTTCTTTCCGAGTTAAAGTAATTGAAATCACTAAATATGTATGAGGAAAAATGACTAGCTAAGCTAGGTGCAAAAGAGATAGTTTCATTTGGTAGTGGTTTAGATTTTTTAAAAAGGTTAAGATAATTTGTAGTATCTTGTAAGAAGGTAATTCCATTTAGTTGTAAGCTGGCATTGGCAATCGTAGCATCTAGTGAAACCCAACTAGAAATATAATTTACAGTGCTAGTAACATCTTTATTATTAGCTTTTTGTATATATCTAAAAGTCCTTAAAGAATTCACCCATAAGTTTAGCACTTTCGTTGTATCAGAAACATTAAGTAACCTTTGAAGTTCATTATTATTTGCAATGCTATTATTTACTAAGTGAAGATTCTCAAGAACAATTTTCGAAGTACTTATAACCTCTTTCTTACCTATAATAGCAGCATAGAATGTATTCTCTTCTAAAGTATATTTTTTCAAAGAAAATTCTCTGTAATTAAGTGTTTCTACCTTAACGTTCGGTACCTCTTCTAAACGTATATTTGAGATTGAGTCGCTTGCAATTAAAGTGACATCTATATCATTTATTTCATTTGTAGAAAAACTCATAATTATAGATGGGCGCAATACAAGATATTTAAAAAATGCAGTGCTTTTAGAGATTGCATCTAATGGTGAAATATCTCTTAATTCTTCTAGGAGTTTATTATTTTTTAACTCACTTGAGAGCTTTTCAACGTGATTAATTCTAACAATAGCAAAACTACTCTCAGGAAAGTAACTGAGTTTAGATGGCTCTTCCGATTTGGGTGAAGTGCAGCAAACCAAAAACAAGGAAGTGAGCAAAGCAAACACCGCAATTCTCATGAAACTATTTTTTTGCAAATTTATACTTTTTAAGGTTTTAAACTACATGGTGCGGCTAGCAGTTTGAAGCTTTTCCTATGATATTTTGTAATACCATATTTTTCAATGGCAGCTCTATGCTCTTTGGTTGGATAGCCTTTGTTTTGTTTCCAATTATACATTGGGAACTCTTTATGCAATTCCTCCATATATAGATCTCTATATGTTTTGGCTAAGACAGAAGCTGCTGCAATACTCATATATTTCTCATCCCCTTTAATAATACAGGTATGAGGTATAGTGTCGTATGGATTAAACCTATTACCATCTACTAATATAAATTTGGGGATTTTAGATAATGCATCTAAGGCTGTATGCATTGCTAGAAATGATGCATTAAGAATATTTACAATGTCTATTTGCTTGTTGTCTATATGAGCAATGGCAAACGAGATACTTTCTAGTTCTATTATAGGGCGCAGCCCATTACGAGTGGCGGCGGTTAACTTCTTAGAATCATTAACTACAGTATTGTTAAAGTCCATAGGAAGAATTACAGCAGCTGCAGTAACGGGTCCAGCTAGGCATCCTCTTCCAGCTTCATCTGTGCCCGCTTCTAATTTGCCTTTATAATAAGGTAGTAGCATATCGTATAAATTTAGAACTAATAGTTTTGCTATTTCGCTTTTAATAAAATGATCTAACTGTAACGGTGCAAAGTAGAAAATTGTCCATTAGAAACTAGCTATTTTACAATAGTTAAAGATATGCTATGCAATTAAAAAAAAGTATGTTACTCAACGCTCGTAATATAATTCATTTATATCATTAATAGTTATAAAGCCCATTGCAATAAAAGTTGAGGTAATGGTAGTAAAATTTAATAACTACTGAATTGAAACTAAAAAATTAACTTTACGCTCCACACTTATTTATATGAGAAAGTTTATAATAATTACGTTTGCCCTTTATGGCTTTGGGGTAGCAAGTCAAAATACTTCAGAAGGTATAGTACAAGATACATTAGGCAAGCGCAGTAGTCAGGAAGAGTTCGTTGAAACACCACTGAGACGAGCAAGAACAGCGGTAGATTCTCTTGGTATTACTATAGCAGATTATAAGATAATTGCATACGATAGGAGTTCTACTCATTTAGACACTACACTTACTATACAGAAGCAATATGATTTTAATTACTTGAGGAGTGATAATTTTGAATTAATGCCTTTCTCAAATGTAGGACAAGCCTATAGTAAGTTAGGGGTAAATTTTGAGCAAAGAGGCGTATTTCCGTTGTTAGGGGCAACGGCAAAAATGTTTCATCATAAAAGGGTAGAGGATATAACGTATTATAATGTACCCACACCCATGTCAGATCTTATGTTCAAGACAACATTAAAGGAAGGGCAACTATTAAATGTACTACTAACTGCAAATACCTCAGAGAATTTTAACTTTTCCTTAGCATACAAAGGACATAGATCACTTGGTAAGTATAATTTTAATCAAATCCAATCTGGCAACTTTATTACTACCGCTAATTATACATCTCCTAATAAGCATTACAAGTTAAGAGCACATATAGCTGCACAAGACATAACATCAGAAGAAAACGGCGGACTTATAAATAAGGAGCTACAGTTTGAGAGTAAAGATGATAATTTCACAGACAGGTCTAAAGTAGATGTAAGATTCTTAGATGCTAGAAATAAAATTTTGAGTAAAAGGTATTATTTTGATAATCAACTTAAAATAGCGAAAGTAGGAGGTGAGGATCGTAAGACGACAATCCTTCTAGACTATAACTTTAATTACGAAACAAAATACTATCAGTATACCCAAGCTAGCAGTTCAGATTATTTTGGGAGTGCTTTTTCGGCAGATATAGACGATAAAGCATATCTCAAAACATTTAATAATGAGTTAGGCGTAACATTTAAGAGCAATCAGCTAGGACGGTTAAGAGGGAGTCTGCTAAAATATGATTACAACTACTACTTTAGAAAAGCACTCACTACAGCAAATGGGAAAGTACTTAAAAATCAGCTTAGAGGTACAGAGTATGTAGCAGGCGCTAGCTACAATAAGAGAATACATTCTTTAAAAGTATCAGGAGATCTAAAATACGGTCTATCAAATGAGCTGACGGGTTTGTTGTTAAATGGTATAGTAGATTATACTTATAATAAGAATAGTAGTGTAAAGCTTAAATTAAATAGGTCGGCTAGATTGCCAAATTTTAATTTTCTGCTACAGCAAAGCGATTATCAAGATTACAATTGGCAAAACGAAGGCGAGTTTAACAAGGAGCAAGCAACTAGTATAGAAGCCCAGTGGAATACAAAACCAATTGGTGCGTTTTCAGCAAAGTATACAAGCTTAAAAAACTACACATACTTTGGGTCGGGTGAATTAAAGGAAAGTAGCAATTTTGGTGAGGACTTTATAAGGCCACTACAAGCAATAAATGGTATATCATACATAAAGTTGAAATACCATAAAGAGATTACAGTAGGCAAGTTCTCCTTAGATAATACAATCATGTATCAAAATACTAATGCTGTCAAAGGAGTATTTAACTTACCAGAGTTCACAACAAGAAATACATTATATTATACAGCCAATGTATTTAAGGGGGCAATGTACCTACAAACAGGATTCACATTCAAATATTTCACGTCTTATTATATGGATGATTATCATCCTTTGTTAGGAGAATTTGTGGTACAGGGTTTATCGCGTTTGGGAGGTTATCCGGTTTTAGACTGTTTTATAGTAGG
>Ga0115565_10002056_pt1 | contig 15868 bp, 19 predicted proteins | sample COGITO_mtgs_1105_FD_87199 | JGI IMG/M metagenome (GOLD analysis project Ga0115565, IMG submission 87199) | Pelagic marine microbial communities from North Sea - COGITO_mtgs_110530 | ecosystem: Environmental > Aquatic > Marine > Epipelagic | place: Germany:Helgoland, sampling site Kabeltonne... | reverse complement strand
GAGCACCATCATCACCTTTATCACCTTTATCACCTTGGAGACCTTGTATACCTTGTTTACCATCAGCACCTTTGGCACCAGGAACACCATCAGCACCAGTAGCACCATCAGCACCAGTAGCACCATCAGCACCAGTAGAACCATCAGCACCAGTAGCACCTTGGGGACCAGTAGCACCTTGGGGACCTTTATCACCTTGGAGACCTTGTATACCTTGTTTACCATCAGCACCTTTGGCACCAGGAGCACCATCATCACCTTTATCACCTTTATCACCTTGGAGACCTTGTATACCTTGTTTACCATCAGCACCTTTGGCACCAGGAGCACCATCAGCACCAGTAGAACCATCAGCACCAGTAGCACCATCAGCACCAGTAGCACCTTGGGGACCAGTAGCACCTTGGGGACCAGTAGCACCTTGGAGACCTTTATCACCTTGGAGACCTTGTATACCTTGTTTACCATCAGCACCTTTGGCACCAGGAGCACCATCATCACCTTTATCACCTTGGAGACCTTTATCACCAGTAGCACCTTTTGCACCCGAAGGCATACTGCTTGCATTCAACTGAATAGGTGAATTATCATATTCTAAACGAATATTACTACCATTAAATGATATCACAGCACCACCTAAATGAACAGAACTTCCACTTAAATATAATTCTCTAAAAGGTTTTCCAGCTGATCCTAAATCATATGTATTACATGCATTAGGTATAATTGATGAACTTAATGTTATATGACTACCACTTAAACTACTTAAATTTGTTATTGAAGCATTTGAACTATATATATCGTTTGTTGAAATAGATTGAAATGAAGCACTACTAGCATTTATATCTGCCAGAGTATAATTTAAATTTCCTGTTGAATTGGGTGGTAATTCACCAATTCCAAATTCTATCTTACTTGTAGAATTATTCCATCCCATAAAAGCACTATTACTAGCGTTATATTTCATTAAAATACCCGTATTACCTGAAAATGGCAATGTTAAACTTGAATTTAACTCTAATAAAGGATCTATTATATATTTATTTTCTGTATTAATGATAGCATTAGATCCATTCACCTGGAAATCTCCATGTACAGTTAAATTACCATTTGTAGTTATTCCACTTGAATTTATATTTATTGCATTATTAATCATTATATTATTATCATCACCATAAGTTAATATATTACCATTAACTTTAGAACCATTAAATGATATATTATTAGAAGTTGATATACCTTTAGTTAAAATAAAATCAACATTGTATTTTGAGTTTGTTGGTACATTTTCTTCACCATTATTATCAATAAAACTACCACTAAAACTATAAAAAGTATCAGATGAAGTTAAATATGAAGCATTAAAAATAAATGTAGCTTTATTATTTTCACCAAAAAAATATATATGATTAATATTATTTTTTATAGAAGAAAATAAAGATCTATTATCTTTACCATTATTATCTTCTACATGAACTCTTAATATGTGACTGGCACTATTATAATGTATATTATTACTATTTATATTAGTACCATTACTACTAAAATTATAGATAAATTGACCTGATAACACTTCTAGAGGTATTAAAGTATTATTAAAACTCATTTATATTATAAATAATATAATTATTCTAAATTTTCAACTATTCTTCTAGCAAGTGTTGTTTTATTACCAGAATGCTTTAAATTCATTTCTATACATTTTGATTTTAAATCTTTAACAGACATTTCCAGATATTCACTTAATTTATCTGAATCAGAATCACTTAAATTAACGTCTTCAACTTCATCATCTTCATCATCTTCATCATCTTCATCATCTAAATTTAGTTCATCTATAATAGAGTTATTATTTAGTTTGGAGGGGATTTTGGATAAATCATCTGAATTAGTATCATCACCTTCATCGATAATTGAATTATTATTATCACTAATCATACTTTCAATTTCTTTTAATGTATCTGTATTATCATTATCTTTTTTTAATTTATTAAAATCAGATACAGTAAAATCTATATTACTTGTATTTTCTGATTTACTTTCTTTAACGGGTTCAGGGTCATTAGTTTCTTGTTTTTCAGATTTTATGGTAGTATCAGGTATAATACTTATCGGCATTTTGCTGAAAAATTTATGTAATTGTAAATGTATATTATCAATCTCTTTAACAATTACTTCTGTTTTTTTCTCTAAATTTTCTATTTGCATTTTACTTTTCTTAGTGTCTAAAAAGAAGTAAACACTAACAAGGACAATTATAATAACTATAAGTATTATTGGCATATTTGATTCGAATGTAAGAATTCCTGGCATTATATTAAATTTAATGTAAAAAAATGTTTAATTTTAAACTTATTTTTATTTATATAATATATATAATGGATAAAACTTTTTTTAATTTTAAATTAGATTTGGAACCAAATGTTATAGATATGATTTATGATATACTTAGAATGTCTACTATACAATTAGTAACTCAGATAATGTTTTATATGAATAATAGTTCATTATCTTTATTTAGTGAAACATTTATCAAAACTTTTGTATTTATTAATATGAGTATATTATTTTATTATTTAGTTATAAGGAAAGTATTTAGTTTTGTATCACATGATTATTTAAATGTAAAAGATAAACCATATACACAAACACCACCTATGAAATCTCAAAGTAATAAATCATCAAAAACACCTCCCACACCGCCGCCACCAGCAACTCCATCAACTCCACCATCAGCACCGCCATCACCTTCAAATACACCTGATCCTAATAATAATACACAAATATAAATATATTTAAAATCAAAATAATTAATATATTATATGGATTCTTCAAAAGAAAATAAACAACCGAAAAAAAGAGGAAGAAAACCTAATAAAAAAATAATATATAAGGAAAATCCAGTATTTGCAGATGATAATTTAAATATTAGTGATTTAATTATTAAATTAAATAATGAAAAAAAAGATGATAATAATTTAAATTTATTAGTGGATGATAATAATAGTCAATTATCACATATTTTGCAAAATTCTAAAAATAAAGTATGTTGGAATTGTTGTCATAAATTTCATAATGTTGTTTTAGGATTACCTATTAATTATAATAATGATATTTTTCACACTATTGGTGATTTTTGTTCAGTAGAATGTATGTCAAGATATGCATTAGATAATCATAATGAAGATATTTATGAAATATTTCCATTGATAAATTTATATAATAATATAATGAATAATTCAGTTAATAAAATTAACATAGCACCTAATAAATTACTGCTAAATATATTTGGAGGACATATGAATATAGAAGATTACAGAAATAATAATACGGAAATATATGATATAAAATTACCAATTATTATACCAATCAATTATAATATTAATAAATATTCTTCAAAAAATAATAATAATTTATCAAATGGTCTTAAATTATATAGAAAAAAAAAATTAGATAATAATAATAATATATCTGATAAAATTAAAATTATTTCATAGGATAATAATATTGTTGAATACTGTTCATAATTGTTATACCTTTAATATCATTATTTTTAATATATTCATATAATATATTATTTAATTCAGTTCTATTAATATTTTCTTCAATATTTATTTTTATTAATTTATCTAATATATCTAATTTATTTATTTTTTTAAATAAATAATTGTAAAAATGTTTTAATTTAAATTCCTCTACATTATTTAATATATTATAATATATATTAACTTCTTCAAATTTTATATCTTTAAAAAAATCAAAATTATAATTAAAATTATTAATTAATTTTATTTTTTTTTGTAAAATATTTGTACTAATATTCAAACAATATTTCTCCATATGTTATGATTTATAATTAATGTAATATTTTAACTAATATATTTTCTATTAAATATATCTTTTTCAACAATTATATTATTATATATACTTGGTTTAATATAATTTTTAAAACTATTTATTAAAGGTGAATTACTTTTGAAAATATTATATACATTATTTTCATTATTTATATTATATTCTAATTCTAAATTATTATAATAACTTTCTGTATCACTAATTATATCTTGTGAGATTTTTTTTAAACTATTTAATAAATTAGTAAAATTATTTATATATTCTTTATCATCTATATCAATTGAAAATAAAATAGAGTCAAAATGATTCACAGAAGCTTCGTAATATACCTTTGCATTTTCTAGTAATGATATAAATTGTGTGTAATTTTTTTTAAATTTTAAAAGTTTAATATTCTTTATAAAATAATTATAGTATTTTAATCCTAATTTATATGATTTTATATCAAAATTTTTATATTTTTTCATATCATTTAATAATTTACTGACGATATCATTGTAAAAAAAAGGATTAGATGGTTCATTTAATATATAATTTGAATATTTATTTAATAAATATAATAAAATACAAAATATTATAGTATATTTAATATCGTAGTTTAATAATATTATAAATATTATTATTAAAAAAAATACTATTATTTCATTATACATGCTATTTAACTGATTATATATAAAAAAAATGTTATAATTAATAGTAATATCCCTATATATATAATGTTCCCGTTTTTAAAAATAAAATTAATTAAAGTTTCTTTTAAGATATTTCCTTCTGTCATATTTTTATTTTGATATTTTAATTTAGTTTCAAGATTTTTTTCATAAAAATCATTATACATAAAAGGTAAAATATTAATAACTTTATTAAATATCTCACTAAGATTCATATTCATAAAAGAATTACTATTAATAGTTGTATTAGTAATCATATTATTTTGTATATCATCATCATAATCTATTGGAGTAAATGTAGAAAATTCAGATGATTGCATTAATTCTGGTCTTGTATCTAAACTTGCTGGTGCCGGATTAATTAATGGATCCATATATAAATTATAATATATTAAATATTCGTTATTAAATGTACATTACCCAAAATCATTCTTCTACAACAATAGCGGTCAAGACCTAATTTATCCATTACATCACCTTCAATAGACTTATTTGGTTTTTTAAGATCTATATATTCAATATCTAAATCTTTTATATCAGTTGTTTCATCTTTTTCTTTTAATAAATTTACTGTTTCAATAAAAGGTTGCCATTTATCTGCAATACATTTTCCACATGTGAAACATCTAACAGGAATTAACATTTCTTTATAATATATAATTTATTTATTTTTTAAATCAAATTTATAATTTTTTATTTTCTACTATAAATAAATTAATCTTATAAGTATTTATAATAGTTTTAAAATATTATTTATTGTAAATGAATAATAATGAAGGAAACAAACCAATTTATAATGAAATTTATGCGATATCTCAAAATTCAATAAATAAAGTTTTAGAATTAATGAATAAATCAGAAATAGAACAATATGAACTTTTAGATAAATATTCACATTGTTTAATGACTATTGTAAAATTATGTTCATATCCTGGTAAAAAAGAACTACTTATGTTATATATATGTAAAACTACTTTAAAATATTGTAAAGAATTACAAGATTCTTTAAAAAATGAAGACTACAATATTATTAATTGTGAAAAAATAATAGATTGTTGCGAAACTATAATTAAAGTATGATTATTTTCTAATATATATTATTACTTAAACTATGAGTTTAAATTTTAATACACTTGCTCCTATTTCAGCAACTGTATTATCAATAGGTGGATTAATTTTTCAAATGGGTAGACATTCTGAAAAATTACATATATTAAATACTGTTGTATATGCACAAGAAAAAAAAGTAGTTGAAAATCATGATTCTATTAATGATATAAAAATATTTATGAGCAGAACTGATGAAAAACTAGATGATATGAATATAACTATTAAAGAAATAAAAACTAAATTAGATAAAATAGAAAATAAAATTTATAAATAATTAATCTTTATTGGATATAACTAATTCAATTGAAAAACATAATTTATCATTATTATCCATACCAGTACCATCTAACTTACATAATACTCCTGTAAATTCTTTATAATTTCCCGGTGTTAATACACCTAAATAATTAAATTTTTTATTCTTACTTTCATAATAATTAGGTTGTTCACCTGATGCTTTACTTTGAGAATTAATAACAATCAGTTCTCTATTATTTAATTGTTGATTATTACTAACAGTATTTTGTTGTAATTGATTTATTTGTAGAGCAACACCATATTCATTTATATTATTAGATGCATTAAAAGAAACATTCGCAATAGTCATATTATCTAAAAATACATCAGACATTTTATCAATCTTTAAATCTTCTACAAATGTAAATTTAAAAACACCTCCACTAGTATATGAACAAGATACATATGAACCACTCATAAGTTGGCCACTTCCATTTGTAGTTTGTGTATAAATACTATTGCTTTCAGTTAAGGAACCAGAACTACTATAAAATAATATAACTTTTTTTGTATCAAAAAAATTAAATGTTTGTTGTGGATTTTGATAAACATTCATAGGTTGACCATCAAACATACGTTGAGGGATATTGGGATTATCAATTATAAATTCCATTATTTAATATAATATATAAAAAAAAATATTATTAAACTGATATTTATTTAACTATATGATTAGCAATGCATATGGGAAACGACCTCGCAAATTTGTTGTGGAGACCAATATTCAGAGTTTGAAAGAATACTTACGAAACACTTATCATCACAAGGAGTAATGGTTATGTCTGGCGGAGGGGCATCTGGGTGAGAAACACTATTAACAAGTGCGTCGATGTTGCGACCTTCCTTACCGATCATAACTCCGATATATTGTGGTGGAGTCGGAATAGTGAATTGATGAGACTGAATTATAAGTGCAGACTGGCGGATACATCTACACTTTTCCAATGCTCCGCCATCAGCCGTGAGCATGATGGTCGTGTCATACTTAGGATAGATGTAGGTTGCTCGCCATTGATTTCTCTCCCAGGGCGTGTGCAGAAGTTGCATGAGATAGAAAGAGTGAACTTTACAGTTCTGACATAGTTCATAAGGGATATAGACACTTGTCGGTTGACCACCAATAGAACCAAGCGAGAAACCGTTCTTGTGATGGGTGAGACGTACCATAGTAATCGTCATCGCGGGAAATGATTCAGGGATATCTTTCGCATGAGTGATTCCGTCAATGTCTTCTTGAAGGAGAACGGACAGTTCGTCAAGCATATTTTCATGATCATCAATGAATAGGTCAAAATCACCTTCATCAATGATCTCTGTCGAAGGTGGTCGGCGCGGCGTAAGCACACCAATATCTTGTGCCTTGACGATGTCCTCGTGACGGATTGAAACATCAACATCAACGGGGATATCATGTGCGTAGAAGGACAAGTTCAGCATATTTGTAGGTAGGTAAGTTCTGCGATATGAAGCAGATAGTTATATTTTGAACAATTCTTTAATTAAAAATCAAATTTATTCTTGTTTTGTTTTTGAGATATTCCTTTCATACTTCTCAATGAAATCTGATATTTCACAATTTAACTCTAGTACTTTCATTTCTATATCCCATGAATATCTTTTTAACGGTATTTTTTTTAATCTGTAAATATTCCTTATTAATGGTAAAAAAATATTATACATTACACACTATATTATTATAAATATCTATAAATATTAATCATTATAATTAATGTTATTTTCGTTGTTATCGTTATAATTGTTATTAATAATATGGTTGATTAGTTCTTGTTGTGAATTAAGGAGATTGTTAATAAGATGGCCGTTGTTATTGTTATTAAGAATATTGTTAATACCTAGTTGGATAATATTAAAAGTGTTCATAAGAGCATAGATTTCATTGTGATTTACATAGTTATTGTTAATGATAACTTGTAACTGATTATTTATCTGATTCAGAGTATTATGAATGTGATTCATCTGATTATTGTCCATGATAGCGTTATTATTGATGTTGTTATTGATATTGTTCATTGTTTTCTTTATAAGTTAATATTTAAATAATTTCAAATTTAATCAAATTTGAAAGTTCTTTTAAGAATATTTAAACGAATAAAGCTTATATATTCAATATGATGAAGTTTATGCTCGCAAAAGAATACTCTAAGGACATGAAAATTCCTAGGAAAGCATATAGTGGATATGCACCTCCTATTGGATGGTTGTGTTCAGAGAAATATGATGGTTATCGTGCTCGATGGGTACCTGGTGATGATCACTTTATATCAAGAAACAATAAAGTATATACTGGAACACCAGATTGGTTTAAGTCGGCTTTGCCAAATGAACATCTTGATGGTGAACTTTTCGCCGGAAGAGAAAATTTTCAAGATATGGGCGTTGTCCGTAAAAAGACCCCTGAAGATGAAGAATGGTTACCGATTAAATATGTCGTATATGATTTACCAGAACATCCTGGTAATTTTCAAGAAAGATTAGTAGCTCTTAAAAAAGTAGTATCACTTGCTGAAAAAACATGGGATAAGAAAAAGAAAGAACTACCAGAACCATTCTGTGATATCCCTTGTCCAGTAACTTTCACTGAACAAGTTAAGATTAGTTCATTGGATCACTTAGACAAAATGTATAAGTCAGTTCTAAGCAAAGGTGGTGAGGGTGTTATGATCAAAGATCCTGTCTCATCATATGAAGACAAACGATCTGATTATATGCTAAAATATAAGCCATGTTTTGATGCTGAGGCGATTATTATAGATTATAAAGATGGAAATGGTAAATATGCCAATATGCTAGGTGCTTTCATTTGCAGACCTTTGATCAACTATGGGAATTACTCAGTTGTAGATCAAAATCAGGATCATGAGTTTTGCGTATCAGGTATGGATGATGAAGTCCGTGGTAATTATCTTGAAACTCATCCAGAAGGTACTGTTGTTACATATGAATATTCAGGATTAACGGATACAGGTAAACCACGATTTGCTAGATATCTTCGTATTCGTGATGATATTACTATTAAAGATATAGAATTATCACAAGAAAAGAAAAATAAAATCATTAAGATATTCTCAACCCTTGCTACTCATGAAAAGAATAATGGTGCTGGATTTAAGGCATCAGCATATATTAAATCTATTAATGGTATTAAGAAATTTTCAGATGATTCAGAAATAAATATTGAAAATCTTAAATCTATTAAAGGTCTGGGTGAAAAACTAATCAGTAAGATTCAAGAAATTATGGAAAAAGATACATGTGATGCATATGAAAAAATTAAAGATATCAACGATCCTCGAACAGTGTTTATGGGTATCCATGGTATTGGACCTGTGAAAGCTAAACAACTTGTTTCTGTGGGATTTAAGACTATAGAAGATTTACGTAATTGTCAAGATCTCACAAAATATCTAAATGATTTACAAATTAAGTCACTCCCTTATTATGAAGAACTACAACTTCGTATCCCTCGCGAAGAAATTCAAAATCACGAAAAATATCTCAAACAAGTTCTCAAAATATGTGATGTTCCGATTGGATCATGTCATTTTACAATTGCTGGTTCATATCGCAGAGGTAAACCTGAAAGTGGTGATATAGATATATTATTTACATCAAAAGATAAGAAAAAATACGATAAATTTATTGAAATTTTAACAGAAAATGGTTATCTTGTAGATGATCTAGCAAAAGGTACTAAGAAATACAATGGGATTTGTAAGTATGGAAAGAATCCTTGTCGCAGAATAGATATTATGTATACCAAACCTTGTGAATATGCTTTTGCTATTCTATACTTTACTGGATCTATGGAATTTAATACCAAAATGAGAAAAGACTTACTTGAAAGAGGATTATCATTGAATGAATATTCATTGAAAGATATTGAAACAAAAAAACCAGTAGATCATAAGTTTGTTAAGGAAGTAGATATATTTAATTATTTAGGATTAGAATATGTTCATCCATGTGATAGATAGTTATCTTTTAGTATTCTTTCTACGATTTCTTATAGTTTTAGTCTTTTTATATTTCTTTTTAGAACCTTTTTTTTTAGATTTTTTCTTTTTAGAACCTTTATATCTTTTCTTTTTAGATTTTTTTTTAGATCCTTTTTTAGATCCTTTTTTAGATCCTTTTTTAGATCCTTTTTTTGGTGAATAATATTTATAATATCCTATTGCTGATACAGCTGCAACTGGTAATACAAATGGAGCTGTAACTGGATTACTAGCAGCAGCAGCAATACATGGAGCACAAGCAACGACCATATATAGTATGTTATATTTAAATATAAATAATATATATTAAATTAAATATGGGTAATACATCATCATCTACAAATACTCAAACGAATTTATATGAACAATATTTAAATGAACAAAAAAGAATTATAGCTGCTCAACAAGAACAAATAAATAATCTATCAAGAATGAATTTAAAAAATAATTCAGTTCAACATCAACATAAAATACCATCAAATGTATATTTACAAAGTATGCCTATACAGAAACCACAAAATACATATTCAGGTGATGTAAGAAGTGCTCCTTTACCTCAAATAGAATATAAAAATCCAAATAAAGAAAAATTAAATCCATACAAAATATTAGGTATTACAAAAAAATATGATGAACAAACACTCAAAAAAGCATATTTAAAAAAAGCAATGACAACTCATCCTGATAGAGGTGGTTCTCCATTAGAATTTCAACAAGTATCTATCGCATATACTTTATTATTAAAAAAATTAAATGATCAAAATAATAATCATCAACATAATGATTTAAGAAATAATAGTGGGAACTATATGAGTGATCAAGTTTCAAATAATGAAAAAAATATTAATATGACAGATAATTTTGATATTAATTTATATAATAAAGTTTATGAAGAAAATAAAATAGATAATGCTTATGATAGAGGATATGGTGAATGGATGGAATCTTCATCTAATAATAAAATGTTAGAACAACCTAAAATGTTTAATAAGTCTTTTAATAAAGATTTATTTAATCATGAGTTTGAAAAATATAAAAGAAATCAGCAAAAACAAATGGGTTCTCAATTAGTAAAATATGATGAACCACAAGTTGATATATCTATGAAAGGTAAAGATTCTTTAATGTTACTTGGTCAAAATAATGTTACAAATTTTAGTGGTTCATCAGATGGTGGATTAGGGTTTAGTGACTATAAAGATGCATTTACTAATTCATGTTTAATAGATACAAATAATGTTGATATAAGTAACAGAGATGATAACATTAAATCTACACAAAGAACAAGGTCAAACATAACTTATAAAATGTCCGCATCTGATTTAAGAAAACAAGAAATGATTAAACTTAAATTAGAAAAGGAAGAACAAGATAGGATACTTAGATTAAATCAACATGACAATTTGGCATTTAATAATTATGAAAAAATTCATAGTAGATTAATTAATAGATAATTAATTATTATTTCCACGACCGTTTACAAAATCCCTTTGTTCTTGCGTAGTGCATACGCATCCGGTAGATGTAGAAAATGTGGATGGACAGCATTCAGGACTGGATTTATTTCTGTAAAACATAAACATATTTCTACCATTTTGTGGATCACCATCAATAGATGGTCCCATACCTGAAAACAATGCCTTATTACATTGTAAAGGTAATTCATTTCCTTGATAAACACATAAATCTTTTCTTGAAGCGAGTGGTACATTTAATTGTCTTACAAAAGGTGATTCTTTATTGTCAAATTCAATTAGTAGATTATCATATGGTCCCATTTGATAATCATCTGCTACAACATATTTATAATTTTCAAATCCTTTAATTTTTTTGGAAGGTTGTTTAGTGGCTTTTGGTTTTTCTGGTTTAGAAGGTTTATCAACATCTTCATCAGCATCTTCTACTAAATCAGTTGATAGGGATGGATTGGGTGATGGTACGGGTGATGGAGGTGGTGGTGAGCCTTGTCCTTCAATAGTTTTTAAATTACACATAGCCAATATCATTACAAGAGTTAGTAATAGCAATACAATATTATTTTCTCTGAAAAAATACATCAAAGCCAAATAAACTAATAATAAAACAACGCTCATAAATTGATACATGTTATATAAATAATAAATATTTTATTTTAGGATAAATACTTAAATATAATTTAATATTTAATTTAACATGAATGATTATAATTTAAAAAGTAAATGGGTATTATGGTATCATTCATTAAAAAATACTAATTGGGATAATAAATCCTATATAAAAGTTATAGAACTTAAAACATTATTAGACTATAAATTACTAGAAGAAATTTTGAGAATTAATCATTTACAAAATGGTATGTTTTTTTTAATGAAAGGAGCAATATTTCCAACTTGGGAAGATCCTAATAATAGAATGGGTGGATGTGTTTCATTAAAATATGACAATAATATTTTAAAAGAATTTTTAAGAATTATATTATTATGTATTACAGGAAATCTATCAACTGATGGAAATTTAAACGAAATTAATGGAATATCAATTTCACCTAAAAAAGAATTTAATATAACAAAAATATGGTTAAAAGACGATTCAAAAGACTATAAAAAAATAGTTAAAGAATACGATCCTCTAATTAAATTAGAAAAATCTATATATAAAAAACATGAATTGAGTTATTAGAACTATTTATATTAATCACAATCATTTGTATTTGGTGCTAAACATAATTTAATATCACCAATACTTGCAATATTATATTTAATGATTAATGGATAATCATTCTTGATATAAATATTAATAATATTACATAAATTAGTACATTTAGTGAATAATGTTAAGTATTTAAGTGAATACATACCCTGAATAGGATATTCCGGTTCTTTACATGAAGCAAATTTAATACCATTATTTGTTTCACCTAAAACTGTTTCTTGTGAGGCAAAATCACCATTACAAGATAATATTAACTTATTACCAATACTTTTAATTTCAATATTTTCAGCGATATTAACCATATCTCTGATAATTTTTTGGAAATCATTAGATGGGAATGTTAATTCTGTATCAAACTCAGCAGGTGGGATATCAATCGCTGGTTCATCAATATCTAATAGATTTAATTTATATGTTGTTTGTGAGTTTTTTTCTTCATTCATAATTTTAATACCCAGTTCATTTTCATTATTTTTTTCCATAAATAATGTTAAGGTATCATTATTAGACATAGTTTTGATTAATTTATATAAATTTGTCATATTTAAACCAACATTCATAGTTTTAGAACAAAAAAAGTATTCAAACTTATCTTGTAATAATTTCATATGAACTAATACAGAATGTGTTGAATCCATCGCAGTTAATTTAACACCTTTATCAGATATTATAAAATTAGCATCAGTTAAAATTTCTTTTAAAGATTCAATAAGTATGCGTATCGCGCCAGTTTGAACAGTTTTAATATTAAAAATATAGTTATCCCCAGACATTATTATTTACTATAATAATAATTTCTTAAATATTAAACTTAAATAAAAAAAAAGATTTAATAGGGGATATTATTATATTAACTTTATTAAATATTAAATCTCGGGGCAATAGACATAGTTTGTAACTCCTGCATTAATAATTTACAAGCATATGGAATATTCACTTTGTGAACACTAGTATAATTATTACAATTATTACATTTATATAAATTTAATTGTTTATTTCCTGAAATAACTAATCCACACTTATTACAAACATATACGCTGAAATCATCAGATAATTTAATCATTCTTTCATATAAGAAGTGTGAAGCACCATGAGCAATCATACAATCACGTTCCATTTCACCAAATCTTAAACCACCATATGATGCTCTGCCTTCTGATGGTTGTCTAGTCGCTGAAACAATTGGACCAGTCGCTCTTGAATGAATTTTATCACCAGACATATGTTTTAATCTTTGATAATAAGTTGTTCCCATAAATATATTAGTATGTAATTGTTCTCCAGTTTTACCATTATATAATATTTCATTACCATATTTATCAAAATTATATTCAGTTAATGTTTTTTCAATGCTTCTTACATTTACTTTATCAAACGCAGTTCCATTACCTAAATTACCAGTCATACAACAAGCTTTACCTAAAATAGTTTCAAATAATTGTGCTATCGTCATTCTGCTAGGGATAGCATGTGGATTAATAATGATATCAGGAACAATACCATCTTTTGTGAAAGGCATATCTTCTTGATTATAAATCATACCGATTGTTCCTTTTTGTCCATGACGAGATGAAAACTTATCACCGATATCAGGGTATCTATTTTCTCTAATTTTTATTTTACATAATTTATAACCATCTGAATTATTATTTACATATCTACTATCAGAGAATCCTTTTTCATTTTTTCTAACTGATGTACTACTATCAACATATTTATATTTATCTGTTTTATTTGGAATAACTTTTCCGATAATAATATCATTATCATCAACGGGAATATTTTTATCAATAAATCCATCTTTATTAATTTTATCATAATTATATGGTTTTGGGAATTTTAAGATAGACTTATCAACTTTTACAAAGTTTTCTTCTTCACCGGATATTTGATTCTTTTTCTCTTCATCTTTGTATGTTCGATAAAATGTAGAATTAAATAATCCTCTATTAATAGCGTTTCTGTTAAATATGATAGAATCTTCTTGATTATATCCAGTCCATGTTGCAATAGCTATAACGACATTTATACCGCTTGGTAATTTATTAAGATTTAAATATTTAGATAATTTAGTGTCCACTATTGGTTTTTGAGGATAATTTAATACATTTGAGAATGTATCATATCTTAGTTGAAATTTAGTAGTGGGGACTCCAACAGCTTGTTTACCCATAGCAGATTGATATGTATTTCTGGGAGCTTGGTTGTGATGTGGGAAAGGGATACAAGATGTTAATAATCCTAAAATAAGTGACGGATGTATTTCAGAGTGTGAATAATTTTTATCATTAAGTTTATCTGGATAAGTAGCACATAAGATATTTTGTGATTCATATATATCAATATATTCAATGGGGGATATTCCATTATTAAATACATCCATAACAAGATCTCTCCATTTAAATTTACCAGAAACTAATTTTTTATGATAATATTCATCATAAATAAGTTTATTATTTTTAACTTTTAATAATGGACGGATTACTCTACCACCATCAGTAAAGATATCAATATTTCTATTTTTTGGATTAAAAGATATCGAACTATGAATATGAACTAATCCACTATTTCTGTATAATTTAAAATCTTGAATAATTCTTTTATGATATACAGTAAATCCAATCCATTCACCATTTATAAATACTTTAATAAAATCATCTTTATTCATTTTATATATATTAATATCTGTAAAAGGAATAATATATTTATTAATTAATTCACGAATAGGTTTTGATGATACTTTTGTAGTAATTTCACATGTCATAGCTAAATTTTTAACAATACCAACAGATTGTCCTTCTGGTGTTTCACTAGGACAAATATATCCCCAAGAAGTTGCATGTAATTTTCTAGGTGGGATAAGTTTACCATTATCGGAATTTGGAGTTTGAACTCTTCTAATATGAGATAAAGTACTTAAATAACTTAGTCTATTTAATACCTGAGATACACCTTGTTTACTAACATTCATTTTTAATCCCCAATTACCAGTAGCCATAGAACTTTTCAAACTATTTTCAATATAGTTTGATTTAATAATTTTATGGATATTAACTTCATTAATAATTTCTGTATAATTTTTACTGATATTCCAAATCCCTGAATTAATTTCTTTTGAGATATAATTTTTAATATCTTTTGTAATTTTATTAAAACATTGATGAGTTAGTGATCCTATTAATGGACCAATACAATCAACACGCTTATTAACATTCGAATCACGATCAT
>Ga0115565_10002055_pt1 | contig 15868 bp, 20 predicted proteins | sample COGITO_mtgs_1105_FD_87199 | JGI IMG/M metagenome (GOLD analysis project Ga0115565, IMG submission 87199) | Pelagic marine microbial communities from North Sea - COGITO_mtgs_110530 | ecosystem: Environmental > Aquatic > Marine > Epipelagic | place: Germany:Helgoland, sampling site Kabeltonne... | reverse complement strand
TGTGTTCCTGATATATAAGTGACCGAATATTGACCATCATCCAAGGCAATTGCAGAAATCTCATGATAATTTTGCAAACCGCCGGCTCGAATAGATTGGAAGGTTGTTCCTTGATCTCTTGACACAAAAGAAACGAAATCATTTCCACCCCCGACTCCCTGGCCAATCAATTCGATAACCAAGACCACGTTATTATTAACGGTGATTAGATTGGTTTTTCCTAGCTCCTTTCCGTAAGTTGGACCAGTTATTCCAATAAAGATTCGATAAGGACCCACCAAGGCTCTTGATGATATCTTGGTCCAGTTCTCAGCTTGATCATAAGACCGCCACACAACCATATTAATATAATCTTCTTCTGTATAATCAAAATAAGCGACCAATATAGACCCATCCGAAAGCTGAACGATCATTGGCCTGGCTTCGGTATCGGTTGTAATATTGCTAGAGAAAAACACCTTTTTTTCTACGATAGGCCCGTTTCTTTCTTGTTTAAATAATTTGATTGCATGTAATCCTGTAATGGAAATAAATTCCGTTACAATATACAAATTCCCTAGATTATCCCCTATACCATCGGAATTGCGATATCCAGCGTTCAAAGAATAAGCTAAATATTTGGAGTCAGTAATAACATTAGAATGATTCTTCCCTATGTCTATATTATCAGATCCCGACCAAACAAAACCAGCGGACCCCGGGATCCCTCCGGTTTGGGTTTCAATGTTGATAATATCTTCTTGGGACCCTGCACAAGATAACACTAGCCCCGTGTTTATTTGTTTGGGTGCTGGGATTCCAGCCCTGGGATTAGCCTGGGTAAAAGAACTCTCTCCAATCCATATATTATCTTTTGTGATCTGAGCTTTGGGAATCAAAATTCCTCTAAGATTATTTGGTGTAATATCAGCCATTACATTCCCCTCATTCCGGTTTTTCTTGGAGTCTTAAATCCGATTTCTCTTGCGAACCGCCCAAAGTGTCTAAACGGTTGGACCACGACCACTTCACCGCCATTATTACCCTGTTGTAACTGTTTTACGCCTTGCTCTCCACCTATTCTTCTAACAGTAGCCCGATCCAATACAGCTTCACCCCTGAGGACTCTCGCGCCCATTTCATCATTGGCCATTCCTCCCATGTGAAAGCTTGGTGGTTGTTGTGAGCTAATTGTGGCCATTTGTGCCGCCCCGGTAGCTCCAATCAAAGAAGCCAAGACCACTCCGCCCGGTCCTGGATAAGTGGCCAAAGCATTAACAATTCCCTTGGCTGTATTCATCGCCGTTTCAGCTAATGCAGCACCTTGGCGGAGCGCGAAAACCTTGGCCGCCGCTTTTCCTTCATCTTTTGCATTACTTTCCACAAGATCAGCAATTCCACCTAACATATCAGAATAAGCTAAGAATGTTTGATGGGCCACATCTAAAGATTTCTTCTTTTCCTTGTCAAGCTGATCTATTCTTGTCTCGTGAATTGCCTGGTTTCTTTCCGCCTCTATATTATCAATTGCTTCTTGTACTCCAGCTTGTTCTTCTGCCTTTTCGGCTAGCTCTTGGAGCCGTTCAATTTCCTTATCATATTTTAGATTAATTTGATCTATTTCGGAGCCGGAAATCTTTATCAATTCATCAGATAATTGTTCTCTTGCGGCCAAAATAGCATTTTCAGATTCGGCTTGTTTTCTTCTGAATTCTTCTATATCACCTAATATTTGAGCTTCTCTTTCTGCTAACAAAACAGCTCTTTCCAAAGCTTCATTTCTATCTTTTTCGGCCTCGGCTAATCTCTCGGCTTCTTCTGCCTGTTCAAATTCAAAATCAGCCAATTGGCCAGCCATTTCCACCGATGCTTCTTGCATCTTATTAAGGCCACCCAAATTCTTTTCCATTTCCGCTAATTGATTTTTAGCCTGTTCATACATTTGGAATAAGGCTTGGGCTTCTTTTGTTCCCTTTTGGGTAATATCTAAATTGTTACTCGCGGAGCTTGTTTGTAATTGTAGCGTTCTCAATTGCTCTTTCTGTTCATCGGAAATCACCATTTGAGATGATCCAAGCTTTAAGGCTGAATTACCTAAGCGATTTACTAAATCTAATTCTCTTTTCTTTTCTTGGATTAGCGTTTCTTGTGCCTGAATATTATCTTCTATCCCTTCAAAAGCTGCCCGTTGTGCCTGTTTAATTGCGTATTCATATTCACCAATTGCCCCGGTTACAAAATCGATTCTTTCTTCTAATTCTCTATAAGTAGAAGCGGCTTCTAACAGGTTATTTTCTTGGTCTTTCTGGGTATTAATCAAAAGCTTTTGAGCTTCCCTGTATTCAAGAGTTAATTGTTTTACTCTCTCTAGTTCTTTTTTATGAGACTGATATCCTAGTGTAAGCGCTCCGATTGCAATAGCAGCGGCGACCACATAAGGATTTAGATTCTTGAAGGACATTGTCAATCCTTCGGCTACTGCAAAAGTATCGGCCAGACCATCAGCAGCTTCCGCCAATTGTGGATTCACTTCTCTAAGAGCTAAACCAACGGAAGAAAAACCGCGGTCGATATCTCCACTTGCATCTGCCACGCCCTCCATTTTATGCTCAGCTCTAGCGGCCGATTGTGCCATTAGATCAAATTCTTTGGCTCCTCTTGTGGCTGATCTGGAAGCGGCTTGGGCTGATTTCTTATTTTGTTCGGAAGATTTCTTGGCAGCTTTTTCGGCTTGTTTAAGCTGTCTGTCAAGAGCGGCCACCATCTTCTTGGCTTCTTGATCTGTGATATTTGGGATTGATTTCAATTTAGCTTTTAAATCGGAAATATTGGCCTTGTATGAAATTTCAATGCTTTTCTTTTCGGTCGCCATAATTACACCCTTTTCATTAGATCATTCGCTAATGCTTTTACAATTTTATTGGAAGATTTATTTAACGGCTTAACCAATAATTCAGTAGCTGCCCTTCGACCTTGTGGTAATATGATCTCTTTTCCATCTTTATTTTTAGAATCTTCTCCAAATTTTATCGCCCAAGAGTAGGGAGCGTCATTCCTAAGAAAGACCTCAATTTGCCCATTGGCTGTAACCCTGATCCCCCTTCTAAATTTTTGATATGACTTCTTAGAAGTCCTTCGGAAAAATACGATATTCCCTTCATTATCTTTCCGGATCATAGGCTTTCTTTTTGGCCAATCTTTTCGAGCTTCCTTTTCAATTATAGATAATTGTTCATCCATAATTTTTTCAGCTCCGGGCGCTACGGTTTTCAGAAAATCCAAGAATACTTCTTCCATATCTTCCGAGATTCCCACGGTTGAATTTCCTGATTTGTAGTTTTTTGCCATTTTTATTTTCCGATTTCTTTGGAGATCATTTCTTCCATTCTAGCCCTTTTCAAGGCCGATCGCCTATCTTTTATTTGTTCCGGGCTTGAATGTGCCAAACGATAATCCGCTAGAATCTTAACCTGGTTCTCTTGGCTTAAACTATAAAACCATTCGGGATCTTGATTCCAGTCCTTAGAAATGCGAATCGCTAAAAGATCAAGTGATCCTTTAGCACTTAGGAAAAATTTGCGGTTTGCTCCACATCATCTTCCGTTGGAATTGCTTTCATCATTTCGACTAGAACAAGAGATCCCATTTCATAGACATCCGATAACAGAACACCACTTCCCAAAAGCCTATCCATTATCTTGTGACCAAACAATATAGGATCACCACTAGCTATTTTATAAGCCGGCAAGATTTTCGCGTGATCTACTCCCACGGCTATCGCTGCAGCACAAAGGCGGCCAAGCTGGGCCCGGTTTGGTTCGCTTCCCCAGATAGATACGAAATCCACACAAGTAGCCAAAGATTTCGGCATGTGGATTTCGTGTTCTCCTAACTTTTTTAAATTCAGCTTCATTTTGTACCTCTTTAAAAGCTGTTAATATTAAACTGGCCCAGTAACGACAGAACCACCGTAACAAGTGAAATTCAATGTGAAAGCACTTGGATCACCTTCCGCAAAATCCAAAGAACAAACACATTTTGATAATGTAACAGTATGATCCGCATCATCGCCAAAATCAGTTCCTTCCGCGGTGTATCTAAAATCAATACAGTAATGTTCTACATAAGGCACCCCGGTTACACCAGTAGAAATATTAGCACTATAATTCCCGGATTTATTGATAAAATCTCTAACCGATCCGGCTTCCGCTCCATCAGTAAATTGGCGGAAATGGAAAGAAAATGATCCAGTAATAGCTTGCTGATCTTGTTTTCGAATTGCGGAGAAATTACCACGATCCATTACGACAAGCTCACTAAATTCATTTGGTTCTGAAAAAGAGAAGTTTCCATCTTCATAAGCTACTTCCAGAATCACTGGGGAACCAGTTCCATCGATTAGCTCTATTTTACCATCTCTTTTTGTTTTCGGTACGACTGAATAAGCCATGTTAATCTCCTGTTATATTTTATTGTATTGTGTGTAATGCGATAAATTCTAGTGTGATTATAACATATTCTTGGCTCTCTGTGACATCACGAGTTGAACCTTCATATCTTATAGTAAATTCGTTATTAGCGGAATAAGCTTCTAAGACCTTTTGGATCACTTCTTGTTCGGTATCCATTGAAAGATCGTAGTCAGTTGGATATATATCTAGCGGTCTGAGCCGATACGAAAAGATCACTTGAACCGGAGTGGAAACATATACCCCCACGGATCTTCTTTGTCTTTCTTCCATCGCGGTTGAAGATGCTAATTTGACCCCAAAAGCTAAATTGGCCACGGTGTTTTCCGTTCTACCAAAGAAGTCCGGGCTATGCTTTGTTTGTTGAAAGCCAGGAAGGGAACCAACCTTGGAAGCTATTTCTGATCTAACTTGGGAGAATTTTACAGCCATTATCTTCTTCTGCCTCGTGAGCTGCCAGGATTGCAAAGATAAATTACAGGCTGTTTGGCTACTCTTTGATTTGGAGATTCAGAAGTTCCGGAATGATCAAAATCATAAATGAAATTTATTTGTTTCCACGCGTGATGATATTGTCTGAAATGTTCCCCGGCGAGATCCAAATAACGCCCGTTGGATTGGCCTAAGCTCGAATGGAAATCTCGGAATATATAATACAAAGTTAGATTCTGATGTGCTTCTCGGAATGATTCCGCGCTCATAACAAGATATTCCAGGCCACCACCTTCTTGTCTTAACTTCTGGATCATTGTGTACCAAGCTTCATCTATATATGTTTGGTAGGAAGTTAGATTGGATGGTCTTATATCTGCCAGCTGAGAATAAGTGGAAGTTAGATCACCATCGGATATCACTGGATATAATCTTCTCTTAACCAGGGCCGCGTTTCTTCTAAATATAAAGGGTGACCCTTCAAGCGTTACGGTCCATTCCTGGACATATCCTTCCCCTAAATTCAAGCTATCAGATAGAAGGGAAGCGGAATGTGTGTATTGTGGAATATTCCCCGGATAAGTAGCCGTGGCATTATCCACAGTTTTGGACCCATCCGGAGCAATTAAAGTATACTTGACCCCAGTAGGAGAAACCAAAGCGCCATCCCGATATATCGGAAGTAGAGAAGTTTGTGATTTTCCTCTTTCCAATAATTCTGGGACTTTTATTTGTGGAGCGTATGGAGTCGAAGAATTCATTTTAATATCCTATGATATATTTCCATTCCCTGAGATTCATAATCAGTCATAAACTTTTTCATATCGTTTAGAATTTGATAGTGTTCGTTTAATTTGATCTTTACTTCTGGGATGTGCTGTGATCCAGATAATCTGTTTATTGTTTTTTGGTGGCTAAATGTTTGAAGTTCCCAAAAGTGAGGCTCTGGACTGGGAAGAATGTTATTTATGAGCAAATTACAAGACCACCGCCAGAAAGATTCTTTATCCATTTTTTTAATAATTTGACCACCTACCACGCGAATTTCCAGCCATTTCGGAACGTGATATTTTCCGCCTCTTACTGGATAGATATGCATATAGTCATATTGTTGTGGAGAAAGATAGATCCAGCCCTTTTGTTGAAGTCTTCCGATTCTTGATCCAGCTTCACCAATTTCACCGCTAATTTGATGCACTCCATTAACACCAGGAACAATTCTTTCCATTCTGATATTAGGAACAAACAATCCAATTCTTTCCATTTCGGGGTCTTTCTTCTTGGATTCTTTTGGAACATTGAAATAATGAAAGGACCAGTTTGTAGGATGAAATTTATAATAAAAAGGGTGATTCGGTCTGGTTGGAAGTGTTTGGGGAGCATCCGGTTTAGACATAGCCCAAGGTTGTGGTTTAATATTCATTGTGTACCTCTACTAATATTTGATATAAATGAGGAAGAATAAACCATCCTTCCCCATATACTTTTTTTTGAACTTTAGATTTAAACCAAAGTAGCAATTTCAACACCGCGATCATCATCAATGATAGCCAAACCAAGATAGGCATGTCCAACAATGCGAGTCAATGCTTTTGTTGCATCGCGATCCATTTCGATTACGACTTCGCCCATTTCCATTGTTTCAGCAGCTCCCGGAAGACCGGCTGGTGTTCCAGTAGCGAAACCAATAGCACCAGGTCCCCACATAGCAGCCGCATAATTAGAGCCGTTATCTGGAACATAGGAAGAAGTATAAATCTCAACGCCCATGAACGCGCCTTTATAGTGTGATCCCTTAGCAGAAATCGCTTCATAAGAAGGAGCTACGAATTGGAGAATACCAGTTGTCTCCGAGCGGATAGAATCTTGAAGCTCAGCAAATTGAGCCGGAGCCAAAACACAAACGTAAGGACCAGGAGCGCCTTTTCCACTATCAGCAGCTTCAAGGGTCTGTATAGCATCAAGGAAAACCGAAACCGACATAGCAGCAGCAGAACCAACCTGAGGAGTAAAACCACCAAGTAAAGCACCTGTCAAATTAGCGAAACGTGCTTCATAAGAACGAGCGATTGATTCAGCGATACGGAAAGGATCAATATCACCGCCACCCATTCCAGTCATACTGGCCATATCCGTAATTGAATACGCGAGAGCTTGTCTTTTTACTACAACATCAACATGACCATCAGTTAAAGCCTTATCTGAAACAGCATCGGCCTCGGTTCCTGAAGAAAATTCAGACCAACCATCTTCACCATCAAGAAACGCTTTTCTAACGCGAATTGTATCGGAACCCATTCCATTTATAGAGCCAACGAAGTCCATATAAGGAGTGTTTCGGAGGTTAGTAGAATCAGTCAAAAGAAGTTTAATTTCTTGTGAAATCATTTGAGCTAGTCGAAGATCACCGACCAGACTTGTATTGGTAATAGTCATTTTTACACCTATTTTTTATATTAAATTTTAAGTTGGTTATTTTCTCTTTTGGTGTCCTGTTTTTTACGGGAACGACCCGACCAAATTCAATTACAGAATATATCAAAAATTATCATTTTGCAACAAAAAAACCCTTGGCTCAAAAGAACCAAGGGAAATCCGAGAGGTACACCCCGAAACTTTTTTTGAGAGATTACATAGAAACTAAGATCTTTAGTCCTGTTTTATTTGTTCCTGCTTTAATTTTACAGTTGTTTCCATCTGTTAATTGAACATCCAATTGAACCAAATTGTCATTAGAGTCATAAGCTGACACATGAACAAATTTCTTTCCTAATTGATGATTCAATGTAAGGAAAGTATTAGCTGTTAAGCTGATAGCGTTAAATTCTGTTCTAAGATCATTAAGATCAACCGAAAGATTACCGTTTGCATCGTTGTAATTCAAAATGTTTTCTGCAATAGCAGAATCAATCTGAACAGCAGCACGAGCACGAGCATCAGTGTAATAAAGGTTAGTTCCTTCCGCTACATCATCAGTATCAGCAGCCAAAGAGATAACACCAGAAGCATAAGCAAGGCCGGACCCTGAAATGCTGATAGCACTTTGAGCACGAGCTTCTGTGAAGTAAAGGTTAGTCCCTTCTGTCACATCGCCAGTATTTCCAGTGAAAGAGTAATCGCCACCGCTAAAAGTTAAACCACTTCCAGCTGAGAACTGATTAAAAACACCAGACAAAGGAACAGACAAATTACCTGTTGCTTGATCTACTGATAACAATTGAATTTCTGGACCAACAACCGAAGCAGCTTGAACAGATCCACGCGCGCGAGCTTGAGTGAAATAAAGGTTAGTTCCTTCTGCCACATCATCAGTATCAGCATTTAAAGAGATAACTCCGGCAGCATAAGCCAAGCCAGAACCTGAGATGCTAATAGCACCTTGGGCACGAGCATCTGTGAAATAAAGGTTACTTGCACCTTCGCCGACTCCATCAGTATCCGCATTGAAAGAAAATACACCGTTAGAAGCATCATAAGCCAAGCCAGAACCAGCAGAAAAGAATCCTTTGATATCTGTTGAATCCGCTTGAATTGCTCCGGTAGAAGAATTGTAAATAATTCCGGTTCCGCCTGAGAAATACGATCGAACTTCTGATCCCGAAACATCCGAGCCTTGAATTTCTGTAAAATCTGCAGTTGTTCCAGCGCTTCCACCATTATGGATGAAAGTTTCAGTACGATCTGAGCTTGTATTTGTGAGGATTAACATGTCCCCTTCTTGAAGCTCATTTCCAGCTGAATAATTATTAGTTACCCAATCAGCCAAAGAAGTTTCAACGGCATCAACGCTAACATCAGTTACAGCCAAAGACTTAATTTTAAGTTGCTTTTCGCCATTAACGATTAGAGTTTCAGCAAGGACAGAAGAATCGCTATGGATTCCCATAATTGCATTTGCTTCGAGCCAAGATTTTCGGACCGCGTGATTATCTGCCGAGGGATCATTTTCGAGCTGAACGCTACCTTCAAAAATTACATTAGGATTAAAAAAATTCATTGTTCTCTATCTCCGATTGGATTCAAATATATAAGGGGTTTTTCCCTAGAGGTATCTTATCTCAGAAAGATACTTCCTGATATTGAATTTTGGAAACTTACAACCAATTCATTTTCTGAATTGTGAGTAACATCACAATAAGCCATCTGATTATTGACAACGCAATAGACAATTGGCCTATAACCTAAATTATGAGTTATCGTTAGGTTGTTCGTGTTTGAAAAATTAATGATTTGAGGTCGGGAAATTGGATTATATATTTTAGCCATTATCCCTCCTCAAATATAATATTTATATCGGCCGATCCTGAGTTTTCCGTGCATATGTATACGGATTGAGTTCGGTTATATCCTTTAGCCAATTTGAATTCAATTGTTCCCCCTGAATTCACTTCTATTCGATGTGCACTAGGCGCGCCGGCATCTTCACCCTCAAAAGAGACAAAGATTTTATGATCTGGACTCTGAATAGTCATATATCCGGCATTACTGGGGAACATCACTTGGGTATTTGTTGTATTTGCTGAAAAAGTCCTGTTTATTGGGAAGCTGTTCAGCGATCTATAATCTAACATAACATTTCACCCAATTTATCTTTGTTTCCAAGCTGACCGAATAGAATCGCGGTTTGCTTTATAGAACTCGAAATCTTCCGCGCCTCTTTTGAGCATATCAGTAGATTTTACCGGGGCCGATTGTGCTCCTCTATTGGTTTTCGGTGGAAGCATTATTGGCTGTTCTTCTTGGATGGTTTGGGATTCTTCTTGTGGAGCTTGAGAAGTTTGTGGAGCTTGAGAAGAATTAATCAGATGGGGAGCTAGGGCGCGTGGAGCTTTGGAAGGATCTTTCTTGATTTCACCTAACCAATCATACAAGCTCGGAGCTTCTTCTAATCCCTTGGTGGCCTTTTGATAACTCCATTCAACCATTTCTCTAAGGTCTTCATCTGGAAATCCCATTTCAGCAATTGCCAAGTGTCGTTCATATTTTGATTCGGATCTCGTTAGTTCTTCCCCTAGGTTTTTTATCTGAGAATTCAATGTTTCCAGTGTTTCCAGTTTTCCAGCTTGGGTGTCTAATTGATCTTGTAATGTTTTAGCAGCTTCTTCCGCTTCAATTGCTCTTGATGATAATTTCTGAATTCTGTCTTTTAATGCAGATTCCATTTCTGATTTTAGAACGTATGTAAAGCCCTCATGCTCTATTGTTTTCATTTTGTACCTCTTTGAGTTGTTGTAAATAAATATAAAAGTTTTCAATTGCCAAAGCTGCGGAATCCCACTTCATTTCCAAGGCGATATCCAGGAACAATGGAAGATGATCTAATGGAAGCCAATGATCTTCCAGTCCTTCACCAAGAAGATCTTGGGTAGAAGAATATTCACAATCCTTGTGAGCGGCGCGAATTGTTTCGGAGAGAGATTCCACTCCATTCGATAACCATTCTAATATTGACCTTTCATCTAAAGGTTGTCCACAATGTGAGCATATCATAAAAATTCGGCCCGTTCCATTTTGATCTGTCTTAGATATTCACGGGCTTCCCGTTCATCCATGTCATCATACATCATCATAATAGCAGTAACAGGGGAAATTAATCCAGCCTGCATTTTCTGGATGATATCTTCTCTTTGGGATCTCATTTCATCCGGGGTTAATGGCATCGAATGATAAGACACGCGATATCCATCTTCTGGAAGATTGGTTCCCAAAAAACGATTGGATAACATAGCAGTTTTTGCCAATAGTTCTTCATCACCCATTCTAAAGACCGGAGCGAATTTCTTTTGAGCTTGTCTTTGGCCAGCCCTAGACACCGACAAAGCATATCCGGACCGCGCTTCTCCACTTGATGATCTTGATATATCACTTGGAGAAAGACCGGCGGCCAATCCCACGCGGACCTCATATTTTGATATACTTTCAAGAAGCGCATGGGGATCAGTTGGAACCGCGAACGACCCGACAAGCGGCTGGCCCTGTGCATCCGGATCTTGCGTAAAGACCAGGATGGAAGAAGGATCCGTGGCAATACTAGAACGGCGCGCTATTTGATTCTGATCTAGTTGATTCAGTCCAGCAACCGAAAGGCCGGCTACATACTTCTGAGCCCAGCAGGCATCGCGAACCAAATGTACCCACATACTATACAAAACGGCCGATGTGAGTGAGCCATAAACCATTTGAGAACCGTTTAATGTATCCCAAAGATATCCAGTTTTTTCCGCGTGATATAGCGTGATAGGAAGGAATGGTTTTCCGGTTTTATCTCTATAAGGATAATCTTCTCCAATATGGGCAGGGTGACCCATATAAATTTCCGAAACATCTTTTCCGAGTCTTCCATCCTGATTGATTTCATACATTCCGAATGTTGGTTGATTCATATTACGAATATCAAGAATATCCGCCACCCAAACCAAATTCCCATCCTGATTCTTTCTTAGCCTGTATTCCTTGTAATATACTGGAATATCTGGCTGATCTGGATGTGATTCACAATACACCATATCCGGAGTCACAATTCTATACTGTATCCCAGGAGCTTGAACAGAATCAGATTCAGTGTGTGGATTTACATCAATTCGAATTATGGTTTCTCTAAGACCTAGTACAAGTTGTTGCGCGCGTTGCATTAGCTGCCAAAGGCCGGCCTTGGTGACTAGTCCTTCTCTTGATACCAAGGCTTCAATATTCCCATTAAGATTAGTTACACTTGGATTCTCGTGATATAAAACTGATAATTGTCTTGTGATTTGCTCAAAAGGATTACTAGAAAGATCAGCCGGTCCCCAAGCATCCCTTCTATCGGCTGGAAGGTGTCTTGCTAATTCATCTTCCAGGTCTTCTTCCCAAGCTCCAAGAATCATTCTTCTTCTTAATGAAGTGTGTTCCCATCTAGCTTGTTCTTCTGTACTATTTGCTATTGGCTTGATCGGTTTATTCATCATCATATCAATATAACCTAATTTTTGATTGTGGAATGTTTGGTTTATAGGATTCTAGGGTTGGAACGACCGTATAACGCAAGGCATCAACCGCGTGGCCCCATTCATCCTTTGACCTAGCCGATTGATTCTTCTTCATAGTCCATCGTTGGAGCGACAAGATTAACCGGTTACATTGGGGATGAATAAAAAATTGTTTGCGTGCCATCACGCTATGAATCATAGCACTTCCGTAATATACACTATATCGAGGCTTTTTGATAGTACGTATTCGGAAAGGAAGCTGGGGAACCCTTAACACCGATTCAAAAGATCGCATCAAGAGAGAATTCGACATTTTACCCGATCCATTTCGACCGGTTCCAAAATGCACATTATCCCCGGTCCATCTGCACTGGTTTGGCTCTATTTGGTTTTTTCGGAGCATTTCCAAAATTGCGCGCGCGTGACTTTCGGGCGGAGCTGCCCCGGATATATATTCATCCAGGATATAAACCCAAGGATTATCCGGAGTGGCCATATTTATCGCGGCCAAAATTGCCACCTGTGCATTGGGTTGGGATCCGTGATCGATTCCAATAGCGAATTGATAATTAGCCTGGGGAGCTGGATCAGAAGAAATCATTTCTTCCGTAAAACAATCAAAGATTCTTCCTTCCGGGATTCCCACGGTCCAATCTCCGTTTAATCTTGCGGCCCTGTCAATCGGAAGATAGGCGCGGGAAATATCATCAATTTGATCTTGGGATATTATAGGCTTGCAAAATTTTGGTGTCGTGTCTTCAACGCTTAGCGGGGCTCTTGTACAAGAAACAATTCCTTCCTCTACTAGCTTTTGGAGGTATGAAACATCCTGACCGACCGGAGTCATTGTAATTCCGATAGTTCCAGTTTTCCCGCCAGCTCCACCGCGTAAAACTCGACTAGAAAGCTCCCCCCAAACTTCTTGGGACACAGGTTCATCGATGGCGACATAAGATAATGTAGCGGAGGCTAATCCAAGCCCTTGATTCGCTGTCTTGATATGAATCATCGAACCATTAGAAAACCTGACAACGGGATGAATCCCCCGGAAGCCCCTTCCTGGAACAAATTCACAATTTGGATGTAAAGAATTTTTTGGGCACATTTCATAAAGTTTTTGTTGAATTGTTATACTTTGTTGATGTGAATGGGTAATAAGGAAGGCTTGAATTGGTGGCGGATCCACCTGTAAATAAGGGTGATTCCCCAAACAGCGAAATAAAAGCTCTGCAGTTGCAGCGTAAGTCTTTCCAACTTGATTCCCTCCTAATAATAATTTTATCTTTGACTTATCTTTTAACCACTTTTCTTGGGGTGGCGTTGGGCAAAAATACGTTAACGGATTTAATTTTGTTCGATCCTGTAACCTTCTCATATTCTTAGTAGCGTTTCTAATCGCGTTCATCCAATTCTATTCCCATTGATGCAGCAGCTTGAATTATAACTTCTAATAATGGAATTCCTTTGGCCTGAGATATCACGCGGCAGACCTTCAAGAAATATTCTGTCTTTGGATTGGTCCCCTTTCTCCATTTTGATATCACGCTCGCGCTTGCTCCAACCTGGATAGTAAGCCAATGGATTGATTTTCCCATTCCATTCATTTCCTTCCGGCAAAATTCTCCAAAATTCATTCTTTAGCCCCATATCTGCACAATCACAAGGATCACAATTACATATCTCGCAGAAGTTCATTTTCGCTTCCCTATGTAGCTTATACACACTTCAGTTTCTAGGCCCAATTTAGCACAATCTTTTAGGACTGAAAGAGAATTCGAAACATTCGATATTTCTTCACATTCCGATTGTGCAGCTCCATCACCTTCCCTTGTTTGCAATCGACAAAACATTTCCCGACAAAGAAGATCATTACTCGATAAAAGATACTCTTTTGAACAAGCTACATTCAGGAGATCCGGAGCTGTTAGATTCTTTTGAATATCAATTTTTCCTTGGTTGATATCGGACTGAATAGAAGAAAGAGCTAGAAGGGTTTCGGATTGGTTTTCCTGGACTTTTTCCCAGTTCTTTGATTTGCCTTCAATCCAGATATAGATCCCGGTGGTCCCTAGTGTCCCGCCTAGTAATCCGATAGCGATCGCTTGTATTACTGTCATTTCTTCTCCCTTATAGATATCACGTTCTGAAATCCTATAATCGTTTCCTCTAGTCGTTGTCTAAGAATTGGAGGAAGGGAGACAATTGCCCCGGTGATCTCCGCCAATAATTGTTCATCGCTAAATCCATCCATTTCATCTCCGATTCCTTCTTCCGCTTCTATCAATCTGATCTGAGATACCACGGCTAATAATTGTCTTTGGAGCGCCGCGTAAGCTTGCCACGATTCAGATTCTTTTGCTTTGTCGGATGATTCTTTTATATCTTTGGCTGTTTGTCTTAATAATGAAAGAAGGTCTTTTGGCATTTCCACCTTATCTTCTTGGGGCCTGGAAGATTTCATTCCATCCCTAGAATATCCATGTCTTCTTTCCAAGATCCAAGCTGCAGCTTTCCAATCCTTCTTAGATGCTTCTTGGATTGTTCCAAGATTGGACATGGCCCCCTCAATTTCTGCACTTTTTATATTGTCAAGAAAGGTAAAATACGCGCGGTCTTTTCCTTCTTCTCCTTTTTTGATCCAGTTCCACAAAGTTTGGCGGGAAATCCCTGCATAATCCGCGGACATCTCATAAGAACATCCAGCTCCAATTGCTTGGATGATTCTTTCTTTTCTAGCTTTTGTGAATTTGCTTCTTCTTCCTATTGTCATTTAGCGTTCCTTAGAATAATCTTAATTGTTTTTGGTGTTCTTCTAGTCTATTTTTGGCAGTGTTGAAATACTCTTGATTCTTCTCTATCCCAATAAAATTTCTATTTGTATTTGAACAAGCTACGCCAGTAGAACCCGAGCCCATTGTAAAATCAAGAATAAGATCATTAGGATTTGAATACGTTTGAATTAGATCTTCTAATAACAATACAGGTTTTTGAGTAGGATGTAGCCCTTGATAATCTTTGCTATATTTCAAAATGTTTGATTTGTACTTTTGATTTGGTTTAAGATTAAATGTGGAGTTAAATGTGGAGTTAAATTTAGAGTTAATTTTTTTAAGTATATTAAAATCTTTAAATCCTTTCATTTTGTCAATTCTGAATATATCAATAAATTCTAAATATGTTTCTTCTGTGCATAGACCAAACTGTGATGAGCTCAAATAAAAACAATGCTCCGCTTTTCTGTGGCCTAATTTTTTGGCTATTTGTGAATTTGTTTTCCCTATGAAAGAAAAGATTTTAGAAAAATAATCTCTAAGAGGATGTAAGTTTTTTAAATCATATTTTTTATAAAACACCAATATATCTTCATAAAATGAAACCGGAGCTTTTTTTGCAATTAATGAATTTGCAAAATGATCTTTCTGCCATATCATTCGATAACAAAAATTTATATTTTCAAATGAGGATTGAATCAATTGGCTAGTGTAAGGTTCTTGAGAAAATAAAATCATTTTTCCGTTCATCCTTAAAAGCTGATTTGCAATCTTAAAAATTTGCTCTGGATTTATAGCAATATCCCAAGATGTATTTTTCCAGCCATCTTTTTTCCAGCCATCTAAGGCAAGATTAGATATAACTCCATAGGGAGGATCACAAAGAATCAGATCAACCGATCCTTGTTTTATGTTCTTGTATTCTTCCAGACAATCACCATTTAATAATTGGATCATTTAGCGCTCCTTGATTTCAATGGAGATTCCAGAATAACATAATAGCCCAAGAGAAAGAAGATATCGAATCTCTATTTCCATATTGATCCAGTTCTTAGAGTGGGTTGGATTGGTTTCAAAAAATATATTTTTCCAGTCTAAAATTAATTCTTCAGATTCTTTGAAGCTGATAAAAATAATTTGGGAATCTCTAGAGAGATTGTGAATTCGTTTTTTTAAATCTTCATATTTCATTTTGTACCTCTTGTTTTTTCTCAAAAAAATAACCAATATCAAAAAAAAGTCGCGGTGA